>Ga0316230_1000976_pt1 | contig 33549 bp, 35 predicted proteins | sample TBH18025metaG_FD_206004 | JGI IMG/M metagenome (GOLD analysis project Ga0316230, IMG submission 206004) | Freshwater microbial communities from Trout Bog Lake, Wisconsin, USA - TBH18025 | ecosystem: Environmental > Aquatic > Freshwater > Lake > Hypolimnion/Profundal zone | place: USA: Wisconsin...
GGATAACACTTCAATCTGAAAATATCAATGTCATTGAGAGCTTCGAGCTGGGCCGGGCGCGGTAGACGCCGCTCGACCTTAATTAACGATTGAATTGCACTAGGCTAATTCCGACTTATTTTTATCGTTGAAGTCCATTGCCAAATCGAGGTGCCATTTGCAAAAAACCGGTGAAACCGAGCTGGTCATGTCCAGGGTGGTCGCCCGCTTCCAGGACGGCAACGTGGTGAAGGGCCTGACCATGGACTTCCGGCCCTATGAGGACCGCTTTCATATCGTGGAGATCGGCGCTGAGCCCAGGGAGATCCAGGTGTCGGAGCTCAAGGGCGTCTTTTTCGTCAAGGATCTGGAAGGGGACCTGGGGCATGCGAAATCCAACATCTTCGATCCCGCGGACCTGACCCCCGGCCGCAAGATCCGGGTCCTGTTCAAGGACGGGGAAGTGCTGATGGGTTACACCCCGGATTTCCTGTCCACCCGGCCCGGATTTTTCGTGCTGCCCGCCGATCTGCGTTCCAATGCGGACCGCTGCTACATCAACGCCGCGGCCACCGAGCGGATTTCGCTGATCGGCACCGTCTGATCGCCATTTAACGGTCCGGCCCTTCCGTTGGGCGAAAGGATAGGGTCGACCAATGATGGAAGGTGTATTTAATCAAACGGGTCGGCTAACCTTTCTCAAGGGATGGCCTTGAAGGTTGAAAGCATCAAATTAGTAAAAAATATTTAAGATACGGAGGTCACTGTTGGCGCTGATTGTAAGGCTGTCAGTGTTGGCACTGTCACTGGCGGCCATGCCGCTGGCTGGGCAGGGTTTCCCGGGAGCTTCAGTGCTGGGTTTCCGGTCCGGAGGTCAGGAACGGCTCGTGCTATCGGGCAACGTCCACCCCGCCGTGCGCGACCAGATGCCGCTGGATCGGGCCGATCCCGGCCTGCCGATGGAACGGATGGTCCTGAGCTTCCGGATGCGGCCCGAGGCCAAGGCCCGGTTGGAGCAGTTGCTGATCGATCAGCAGGACCCCGCTTCGCCCAGCTACCACCACTGGCTCACTCCGGACGAGTTCGGCGCCCGGTTCGGGCCCAGCCAGGACGAGATCGCCAAGGTGAGCGGGTGGCTGCGGGATCAGGGCTTCACCATCGACGAAGTGGCGTCCGGCGGCATGTCCCTCAATTTCTCCGGCGATGTGGGCCGGGTGGAGCAGGCCTTCCTCACGCAGATCATGGAATACCAGGTCCAGGGCGTTAAGCGCCATGCCAACGCTTCTGATCCGAGCATCCCTGCCGACCTCACGCCGCTGGTGGCCGGGGTGGTCAGCCTGCACAACATCCCCCGCAAGGCCGCCAACACCGGTTTGCGACCGCTCGCCCCCGGCGCCGGGTTCGCTGGAAGCGCACCCCTGGTCACCAGCGGCAGCAAGCACTACCTGAACCCCGGCGACTTCGCCTCCATCTACAACGTGAATCCGCTCTACAACGCCGGCGTCGACGGCAGCGGCGTCACCCTCGCCATCGCCGGCCGCACCAACCCCGGCACGGCCAATTGGAAGTCTTTCCGGACCACGATGGGGCTGCCGAACAACACCCCGACCATCCTCCTCACGGGCACGGATCCCGGCGACCTGGGATCCGCGGAGGACGGGGAGGCCGATCTGGATGTGGAGTGGTCCAGCGCCGTGGCCAGGAATGCCTCGGTCGTGTTCGTCTGCTCGAAATCCACCACGACGGATGGAATCGATCTTTCGATCCAGTATGTCGTGAACAACAAGCTCAGCATCGCCAACAACAACTATGCGGATGTCCTGAGCGTCAGCTTCGGCCTGTGCGAAACGGCCCTGGGCGCTGCGGGGAACACCTTCTACAGCAACCTCTGGCTCCAGGCCGCCGCCGAGGGCATCTCCGTCTTCGTCGCCTCGGGCGACAGCGGCGCGGCGGGCTGCGACGCGTCCGACCAGACCAAGGTCACGGTTCAGGGCGTCAACGGGATAGGCTCAACCCCCTACAACACCTGCGTGGGGGGCACCGAGTTCAACGAAGGTTCCGGCACCTATTGGGCTGCGGGCGCCAGCTTCAACCCCAGCATCAGTTCCGCCTTGGGCTACATTCCCGAAGTGGCCTGGAACGAGTACACCGCCACGGGCCAATCCGCCGGCCTCTGGACCACGGGCGGCGGGGCATCGACGGTCTACCCCAAGCCCTCCTGGCAGGTGGCTCCGGGCGTGCCCAGCGCGGATGTCCGGTATGTTCCAGATGTCTCGCTGACTGCCGCGAGCCATGACGGCTACCTGGTATACACCACGGGGGGCAGCGGGACGGGCTTTTACCAGGTGGGCGGAACCTCGGCGTCCACCCCAGCCTTCGCCGGGCTGATGGCGCTCATCGTCCAGAAGGCCGGCAAGCGCCAGGGCAACCCCAATCCGACCCTGTATCAGCTCGGCAATGCCCAGTACACCAGCGGCGCCAGCATATTCCACGACATCACGGCCGGCACCAACAGCGTGCCCGGGCTGACCGGGTTCAACGCCGGGACCGGCTACGACGAGGTCACGGGCCTGGGCTCGGTGGACGCCACCGCGCTGCTCAACGCCTGGCTGGGCAGCGTCACCACGCCGGTCAGTTCCATGGGCCTGCTGGCGGGCAGGTCCACCGTCCTTACGGCCCAGGTGACCGGAGCGATCAGCCCGGACCTGACCTGGAGCAGCACCGGGGGCGCCACCGTCACCGCCGGTTCGCCCTCCACCAGCGCCACCTTCTCCGCCCCCGGCCCCGGCACCTACGTGGTCACCGCCGCCAGCACCGCCTCGCCTTTGACCGCCGCTACCATCACCATCCAGGTGCATCCCCCCGACCTTCTCGGCTCAGGGACGACCGTCACCGGCCTGGATATCCTGGACGTGCTGGGCCACTACGGCACTTCCGGAGCTGCCGCTGACGTGGACGGCGACGGCGTCGTGGGCCAAGGGGACCTCTCCATCATGCTGAATCTTCTTGGGTGGCACTGATGCGACGGCGGACCCTCCTTTGGTGCGGCGCGGCCCTTCTCGCCACCTTCGGCTGCGGCGGCGGAAGCAGCGCCCCGTCACGCAGCACCGCACCGGCCACCCAACTGGTCTATCCGGCCAGCGTCGCCGACAGCACCGCCTGGCGGCTCGAGCTGGACACTGCCAGCACCAGCACGCATCTGGTACTTGACCTGCTGGCGCCCACCGGCACTTCGGGGCAGGGGTTCACCGTGGTGCTGAGCACCGACCCCGGCAGCGCCGTCTGGTCCAAAGTCGATGGCACCAACTACGCGGTGCAGAGCCTGTTCAGCACCTCCCTGGTCAACATCGCCAGCGTCTCCGGTGGCGATCTGCGGATCGTGTTCGGCCAGGCGCCGGGCACCGCCGTGAGCTACGGCGCCAACCCCGTGGTCAAGGTGGAGTTGGACCTGGCCGCCGGAGCCACGGTCGGCGACGTGGTGCTCACGGCCAGCCAGGGCGGCAACCTCGGCGCCGGCACCACGCCGGACCAGGTGACGGTTTCGGTCGGCAGCCTCGTGGCCAAATGACGGGCCCTGGGAAAAGCACCTAATGCCACGCAGATCTTGCCGCTATTTCTAGACTCTCCTGCGGGCTACCCGAAGACCGAGATGCTCTTCAAACGGATCGAAGTCCTTATCGTTATGAAGTAATACCAATCCGTTCTTGATGCAGCGGGTCGCAATCAAGGTGTCGATTGTTTTCCGAACGGTCACGCCATGACCGCGCAGGATCCGGAAATTCCGCGCGGCCTGGATGGCGATTCCAGTGTCAACGACGTTTATGGTCTCAAAGGCGGTGAGGAGCTGTTTGGCCCGGTTGAATTCCCTCTCATTCTGAAAACCCTGAAGAACCTCCGCCAGAACCAGGTCACCGATCAATAAAGGCTCGCTGCCAAGCAGGCTATCCAACCATTCAGCCTGTGCGGTGCTGGCGCCACGGAAGTAGTCGATCCAAACACTCGAATCGACCAAAATCATTTATCGGTCCTCATCTCGTCGAGGTTGCCCTCCCAATGCAGCTTGCCTCGGAATTTCCGGACATCCTCCTGCTTGCGAAGCCGAAGCAAAGCTCGAAGACCCATTTCCACGGCCTCTCGCTTCGTCTTCAGCCCAGTGGCCCTGAGCACATCCTTCATGAGCACGTCATCTATGACGATGTTGGTCCGCATGTTGTGTATTCCTTCCTTTCGGCATACACATCATAGGTTGGTGTCGCCATTCGAGCAATTCTCGCGTCGCTTGCGTTATAGGCTCATTCGGATTTCGACGGTCGCCGGGGTTTCCTTGACTTCCCATCACCCCGTCGAGAATAGTCAAAGCTCATGCTGCGCCTTCCCGTCTCCTTCGCCCGCCCTGCCGGTCCCGCCGGCAGCATCCTGATTACCGGCCCTGGCGCGGGGGCATGCCGGCAGTAGCAGCACGCAGCAACCCACCCGCCCCGCACCCCAAAGGTCGCGGGGCTTTTTTTTTCGGAGCGGCCCATGTCCCTCAGCCCAGAATCGGAGGCCTTGGCAGTCTTCCAGGGCAGCCTCACCGCCCCGGTCTACGACGTGGCGGTCACCTCGCCCCTGGAGGAGGCGCGGCTGCTGTCGGCGGCGCTGGGCCACCGGATCTGGTTCAAGCGGGAGGACCTGCAGCCCGTGTTCTCGTTCAAGCTGCGCGGCGCCTACACCATGATGGCCAAGCTGAGCGCGGACCAGCTGGCCCGGGGCGTGGTGGCGGCCTCGGCCGGCAACCACGCCCAGGGCGTGGCCCTGGCGGCCGGCAAGCTGGGCTGCAGGGCGGTGATCGTCATGCCGGTGACCACTCCGGTGATCAAGGTGGAGGCGGTGCGCCGGCTGGGCGGCGAGGTGCGCCTGCACGGGGATGCCTTCGACGATGCGGCCGCCTACGCCCGGCAGGTGGCCGAGGCCGAAGGGCTCACCCAGATCCCGCCCTACGACCACCCCGACGTGATCGCCGGGCAGGGCACCGTGGCCATGGAACTGCTCCGGCAGCGGCCGCGCGGGCTGGACGCGGTGTTCATCCCGGTGGGCGGCGGCGGCCTGATCGCCGGCATGGCCACCTGCCTCAAGCGGCTCCAGCCGGGGATCCGGGTAATCGGAGTGGAGCCGGCCGATTCCGACTGCCTTTCCCGCGCCCTGGAGGCGGGCCGGCCGGTGCGGCTGGAGCACGCCGGCACCTTCGCCGACGGGGTGGCGGTGCGCCAGGTGGGCGAGTTGCCGTTCCGGCTCTGCCGGGACACGGTGGACGAGATGGTGCGGGTGAGCACCGACGAGATCTGCGCGGCCATCAAGGATGTGTTCGCCGAGAACCGCACGGTGCTGGAACCCAGCGGGGCCCTTTCGGTGGCCGGGCTGCGCAAGTGGGCGGCCGGCCGGAGCGGCCTGGACCTGGCGGCGATCCTGTCCGGGGCCAACCTCAACTTCGACCGGCTGCGCTTCGTGGCCGAGCGGGCCGGTTCGGGCGAGCAGCGCGAGGCGCTGTTCGCGGTGACCATCCCGGAGCGTCCGGGCAGCTTCAAGGCCTTCTGCGAACTGATCGGGCCCCGGTCGATCACCGAGTTCAACTACCGCTATTCGGATGCCACCACTGCGCGGATCTTCGTGGGGATCCAGGTGTCCGGACCGGCGGAGACCGAGGCGCTGATGGCGACCTTCCGGGCCCACGGGCTGGGGGTCATGGACCTCAGCGACAACGAGATGGCCAAGCTGCACCTGCGCCATCTTGCCTGGGGCTTTACCCCGGAGCCGGACCTGGAGCGGGTCTACCGGTTCGAGTTCCCGGAGCGGCCCGGCGCGCTGCTGCGCTTCCTGACCCGCATGAGCGTGGGCTGGAACATCACCCTGTTCCACTACCGCAACTACGGCTCCGACATGGGACGGGTGCTGGCGGGGATGGAGGTGCCCCGGGAGGACGAGGCGGTGTTCCGGGGCTTTCTGGAGGATCTGGGCTACGACTGGACCGATGAGAAGGACAACCCGGCGTACAAATTCCTGCTGGCTTAGCGGTGAAATGGGACGTACGCTATCCTGTACAGGAAGGAAGGCCCGCATGGATGCCATCAGTTACACCAGCGCCCGAGCCAGGTTCGCCGCAACCATGGAACAGGTGTGCACAGACCACGATCCGCTCATCATCACTCGAGCCAAAGCCCAGTCCGTGGTCATGCTCTCCCTGGAGGACTACCAGTCCCTGGAGGAGACCGCCTATCTGCTGCGCAGTCCCACCAATGCCCGTCGCCTCTTCGCTGCCATCGACCAGATCGAAGAAGGAAGGGCCCTTGAGCGGGAATGGCCGGAATGAGGTTGGTTTTCGCTGAGCAAGCCTGGGAAGACTACCTGTACTGGCAAAAAGAGGATCCCCAGAAAACCGAGAAGATCAATGCGCTGCTCAAGGATATCCGGCGCGATCCCTTCAAGGGTCTGGGCAAGCCGGAACCCCTGAAGGGCTCCCTTTCGGGTTACTGGTCCAGGCGCATCAACGAGGAACATCGGGTGGTTTATAAGATGTCTGGTGACGATTTGTTCATCGCCCAGCTTCGCTATAATTATTAATTAATATTCATTGTTTGATGGCCAGCCCGATGGCTTCGACTATGAACGCCAATTGGCCACGATGCCCAACGTAGCTACAGGCAGACAGCCAAGGAAAGGCTCACCGCCCGGGCCGGCCCACCCAGGGCGGTCGGGCGTACCGGTCAGAAGCGCATGCCAGCTCCGAGCTCCAGGCTGGGCAGGGTGTGGCCCATGGAACGGCTCATTTGGCAGCGGAGCGTGGCCCGCCAGCGAGGGCTGAAATCGTAGCCCACGCCCAGTTGGAAGGCCAGCTTAAGGCCGGTGCCGAGGCTGTAGCGCTGCTCGCCCAGTATCGGATTGCCGCCCGTCCCGAGCGGCGCTGCGCCATCCGGGAGGTCGGCGCTGCCCCAGAAATTGCGGAAGCCGACACCGGCTAGCAGGAAAGGCACCCGGTCCGCCTCCGGCCGGAAGCGGTGGACGACGTTCACCATGCCCCCCACCGCTTGCAACTGGGCCCGGCCGTATCGGTCCGCCGGGATCCCGCTCAAGCTCCTCGCCATATAATGCGTGTAGGAGAACACCGTCTGGACCTGGTTGCATACGCCCAGATCGCGCTCGCTGACGATGGCGCCGCCGATGCCGTATGAACCGGAGAATGGGTTCAAGGCTCCGGTCGGCTGGACGAAAAATACCTCCCAGCCATACCGCCAAGCCTCGAACCGCCTCAGCCAGGATGGTTCGTCGGCCTGGGCTGCCGGCCCCAGCAGGCACAGAACGGCGAAAATTTCCCATCTCATCGTTCCCCCTCCCCTCTCCGAAAGGTCCCCATGCTGTGGCATGGTCAGCGGTGTTTCCCAGGCCGCTTGTGCGAGGCGCCACCAGCCAACCCGGTTTTCCGGTCCATGTCGTAGGCGATGTCAATGGCTTTGCCTGCCGAGAGGCCATGCAGGGGGTTTCCGCTGGCGAGCCCGACGCCCACGCCCGCTGCCACGGCGACGAAGTCTCGGCCGAAGAACGGCTTGCCAGTTCGGCCCAGGGCCCCGTTGATGCCCCCGGCAAGATCCTCGACCATGCTCACGACACCTCCGCCGCCGGTGATGTTGCTCAATTCGTCGTCTCGAAGGCTCAGGATGTTAGACATGTTTCCTCCTTTTGCTGCGCCCGCCGCCGATGCGCCAGGCAGAGGGCATCGATGCACGATTACCACCCGCCCCACGGCTGGATGGGCGGTGCCCGGGCCTTTCCTGCGCCATGGCACCCACGTTTCTGGGTGCGCCCGGGAGGCGCCCGGGTTCCCAATCTACGCGGAAAGTTCCTCCCGGCGCTGCGCCTCTCCCAGGGCCGCCGCGTGATGGATTACTGATGAACCATATCTGGAGAGGCTTGCGGCAAGCCAAGCAAAGCGGCGAGCCAGCTTTCCTGGGCCTTCGCAAACCGGTAGAGGTCCCCCCAAACGGTCGGCACCGCAGCCTTCCGCAAGAATGGCGATGACGGGAATATTACTCCACCCGGTCCTTGTCCCGGATCTCCACCCGCCGGATCTTGCCGCTGATGGTCTTCGGCAGCTCCGTCACGAACTCGATGATGCGGGGATACTTGTAGGGCGCGGTGACCTTCTTCACGTGCTCCTGGAGTTCCAGCATCAGCGCGTCGCCGGCCTGGTACTTGGCCGTCAGCACCACCGTGGCCTTGACCACCTGTCCGCGCAGCGGGTCCGGGGCCGCGGTCACGGCGCATTCCAGGACCGCCGGGTGCTCCAGCAGGGCGCTCTCCACCTCGAACGGGCCGATCCGGTAGCCGGAGCTCTTGATCACGTCGTCCTTGCGGCCGACGAACCAGTAGTAGCCGTCCTCGTCGCGCCAGGCGGTGTCGCCGGTGTGGTAGACGCCGTCGTGCCAGGCGTGTTCGGTCAGCTCCGGATCCCGGTAGTAGCCGTCGAACATGCCCACCGGCACGTGGCGGTCGGTGTGGAACACGATCTCGCCCACCTCGCCCACTTCGCAGGTCCGGCCTTCGTCATCCACCAGGTCGGCGTCGTAGCCGGGCGAGGGCAGCCCCATGGAGCCCGGCCTGGGCTCCATCCAGGGGAAGGTGGCGATGGCCACGGTGCATTCGGTCTGGCCGTAGCCTTCCCGCACCTTGAGCCCGGTGAGGCGCAGGAACTGGTTGTAGACCTCGGGGTTCAGGGGCTCGCCGGCGATCACGGCGTACTCCAGCCGGGACAGGTCGAACGGCGACAGGTCCTCCTTGATCAGGTAGCGGTAGACCGTGGGCGGGGCGCAGAAGGTGGTCACCCCGTACTGGGCGATCACTTTCAGCAGGTCCAGGGGCACGAACTTGTCGTAGTCGTAGACGAACACCGCGGCGCCGCCCAGCCACTGGCCGTAGATCTTGCCCCACACCGATTTCGCCCAGCCGGTGTCGGAGACGGTGAAGTGCAGGCCGTTGTCGGTGACCTTCTGCCAGTAGCCGGCGGTGAGGATGTGCCCCAGGGGGTAGGTGAAATTGTGCCGCACCATCTTGGGGTAGCCGGTGGTGCCGGAGGTGAAGTAGAGCAGCGAGATGTCCTGGTTGCCGGGGGCGGCGTCGCCGGCGGGCCGGTCGAAGTCGGCGCTGGTGTGGCTCAGCGCCCGGTCGAAGTCGATCCAGCCGGGCCGCGGGCCGCCCACCGCCACCTTGACCTTCAGGGACGGCGACTGCCCCTGGCAGGCGTCCACGTGCTCGAGCACGAGGGGATCCGCCGCGGCGACGATCATCTTGATGTCGGCGGCGTTGTTCCGGTAAACCAGGTCCTTGGGGGTCAGCAGGTGGGTGGCCGGGACAGCGACGGCGCCGAGCTTGTGCAGGGCCAGCAGGCAGAACCAGAATTCGTAGCGCCGCTTCAGGATCAGCATCACCGGGTCGCCCTTGCCGATGCCCTGGGAGCGGAACAGGTTCGCGGTGCGGTCGCTGGCCTCCTTCATCTGCCGGAAGCTGAAGCGGGCGGTCTGGCCGCGGTCGTCGCACCAGACCAGGGCCACCTTGTCCGGCTCGGTGCGGGCGTACTCGTCCACCACGTCGTAGGCGAAGTTGAAGCCCTCGGGCACCTTGATCTCGAAATGGTCGCGGAAATCCTGGTAGGAGGTGAACTCGGTCTGTTCGAGGTAGCGCTTGAGCAGCATGTCCGGCTCCTACACGATCACGGCGATGAGTTGGGCCGGCGCGTCGTTCAGGGCGGTGAGGCTGTGGGCGACGCTGGAATCGAAGTAGAGCGAGTCGCCCCGCTCCAGGACCAGCTCGTGCTGGTCCAGCAGCACCCGCAGGGTGCCCGAAAGCACGTAGTGGAACTCCTGGCCGGGGTGGCTGTTGAAGTGCTCGGGGCCGGGATCCACGGTCACCAGGAACGGCTCGGCCCGCTTGTGGATGAAGTTGTAGGCCAGGCTCTGGTAGGCGTAGTCCCTGCGCCGGTCCACCGACACCCCCTGGCCCGCCCGGGTGAGGGCGTAGGTGCGCAGCCGGGGCTCCTCGCCGGTGAGCAGGGTGGTGAGTTCCACCTGGAAGCGCTGGGCGATCTGGTAGAGGATGCCCACCGGGATGTCCACGGTGCCGCTTTCGTAGCGCTGGTAGTCGGCCTCGGCCACCTGGAATTCCCCGGCCAGGGTGGCGCAGGACACCCCGAAGATCTCCCGCAGCTCCCGGATCCGGCTGGCGACCTGCTTGATCTTCTCATGCATGGGGCACACTCCTCGCGCTGCGGATTCGATGGTGGCCATCGTATCCCGGTTCGGCGTTCGCGTCCCTGGTCAAAATGGGCCATCCTGGGAGGAACAAGGAGTCTGCCCATGCCCTTCACTTCCCTCGGCCTCTGCGGCGGCCTGACCCAGGCCCTGGAGGCCGGCGGGTACTCCGAGCCCATGGGCATCCAGTCCCAGGCCCTGCCCCCGGCCCTGGCGGGGCGGGACGTGGTGGCGGTGGCCCCGACCGGTTCCGGCAAGACCGTGGCGTTCGCGCTGCCGGTGCTGCAGCGCCTGGCCCAGGCCCCCGCCGCCAGGGGGCCGGTGCGGGCCCTGGTGCTGGTGCCCACCCGGGAGCTGGCCGCCCAGGTGGCGGCGGTATTCACCCAGCTGGGCCGGTTCCTGCCGGAACCGCCGCGGGTCCGGGCGGTGTCCGGCGGCGTCTCGATCAACCCGCAGATGATGGCCCTGCGCGGCGGCGCCGACGTGCTGGTGGCCACCCCGGGACGGCTGCTCGACCTGGTTTCCCGGAACGCCGTGCGCCTGGGCCAGGTGGAGACGCTGGTGCTGGACGAGGCGGACCGCATGCTGGACCTGGGCTTCCGGGAGGAGCTGGACCGGCTGCTGGACCTGCTCCCGGCCCGGCGCCAGAACCTGCTGTTTTCCGCCACCCGGGGCCCGGCCGGGCTCCAGGCCATGCTCCGGGATCCGGCGGAGCTGGGCGACCCGGGCCAGGAGCGGCCGCCCGAGGCGATCACCCAGCGGGTCTACCTGGTGGACCAGGCCCGCAAGGGGCCGCTGCTCCGCTTCCTGATCCAGCGCGGCGGCTGGGACCAGGTGCTGGTGTTCGTGGCCTCGCACCGGCGCGCCGACACCGTGGTGCGCAAGCTGCTGAACAACGGCATCGGCGCCGAAGCCATGCACGGCGACCTGAGCCAGTCGGCCCGTACCGGCGCCCTGGCCGGGTTCAGGGCCGGCGGCACCCGGGTGCTGGTGGCCACCGACCTGGCCGCCCGAGGGCTGGATCTCGAGCAGCTGGCCTGCGTCATCAACTACGAACTGCCGCGCTCGCCCAACGACTACCTGCACCGGGTCGGCCGCACCGGCCGGGCCGGGACGCCCGGGCTCGCCCTGTCGCTGGTGGCGCCGGAGGAGCTGCAGCACATGAACCTGATCGAGAAACGCCTGGGCAGGCGGCTGCCGCACCTGGATTCGGGGGACATGGAATTCGAGTAATTCAGGCTGGCTGGCGCAGCACCCGGACCGTCTCGATGCGGCTGCCGCCCTCGTTCTTGAGGACCCGGACCTGGCAGGTGATATCCTGCTTCATGCCGTCCACGTGGCTGATGAGGCCGACCATCCGCCCCTGGCCCAGTTCGTTCAGGATGCGCATGGCCTGTTCGAGGGTCTCGCCGTCCAGGGAGCCGAACCCCTCGTCGATGAAGAGGGCGTCCAGTTCGATGCCGCCGCCCCGGCTCTGGATGATCTCCGCCAGGCCCAGCGCCAGGGCCAGGGAGGCCAGGAACTTCTCGCCGCCGGACAGGGAGCGCACGCTGCGGGTGGCGTTGGCATAGGCGTCGTAGACGTCGATTTCCAGGCCCGCGGCCCGGCGCCCGTCGTTGATCTCCGAGCGGAGCCGGAAGCGGTAGCGGCCGCCGGACAGCGTTTCGAGGCGGTGGGTGGACTGGGCCAGGACCCGCTCCAGCCACCAGGCCAGGGCCCAGGAGGAGAACTTCAGCCTGCGGGCGTTGTTGCCTTCCAGCTCGTCGGCGAGCCGGTGCAGGTTGCCGTTCTCCAGGGTGAGCCGCTCCAGTTCCGCCATCAGCTGCTGGACGCGCTGGAGGCGGTGCTGGAAAGTCTCCAGGTTCGCGGCGCTCTGCCGGCCGGCGTCCGCGGCCAGGGTGAAGCCGGCATCTGTCGCCCGCACCTGGGCCTGCAGGCTTTCCAGGTCGGGCCGCAGCTTGCCCTCCAGCTTCCGGGCGAAATCCTCGAGCAGGGCGTGCCGGCGGCTTTGTGCCTCGGCGTCCTGCTGCTTCCGGCGCTCGATCTCTTCAACGCGCCGGGGTTCGCGCCTGGCCCGGGCGTGGTCCGCCGCGGTGCCGAAGCCCTGGCGTTCCAGGGCCCCAAGCAGGTCGGCCTCGGCGTCCCGATGGGTTTGCAGGGCGTTGCCGGCCAGCACCGCGAGGGCCTTCAGGGTCTCCTGGCTGGTCATGATGGCCTGGTCGGAAGCCTCCCGCTGGGCCACAAGGGCCTGGATCTCAAGATCGATCCGGCTGATTTCCGCCTGGCGGCCGTCGTGCGCCTTCCTGGCGTCCCGGTAGGCCTGCTCGGGGTCCTCGACGATGAGGCCCAGGCTGGTCTGCAGGGTTTCGCGCTGGGCCCTGGCTTTGGTGCTGGCGTCCTGGGCCAGGTCGCGGGCCGCGCGGGCAGCATCCAGGGCGGTCTCGGCCGTCTGCGCGGCAAGCACGAGTTCCCCGCGGCTGGCCAACTGGTCGATCCGCTTCTGGAGCTCTGTCCTGAGGGCCGCCTCCCGCTGTTCAAGCTCCTTGCGGCTGAGGTCGAAGGCCTCGACGCCGGACCAGCCCGCCTGCCGCATCAGGCCCAGAGCCGCCGCGCAGGCCTCCCGGGCCAGGGCATGGGTATGGGCGCTCCGGCTTTGTTCCTCCTTGGCGTGCTGGGCCGCCGTGATGAAGCCTTCCCCGATCCGCGGGGGTTCCTGGATCCAACTGCCGGGATCGTCGCCGGCCGGCTTGGCCGGCAAAGGGTGGTGGCTGGATCCGCACACCGGGCAGGGGGCCCCCTCCTCCAGGGATGCCGCCAGCGCCGCGGCCAGATTGGTTTCCCGCCGGCGGCGCAGGCCTTCGATCCGGGCTTCCTCGGCCCGCAGGCGCCCGGCGGCGGCCTCGGCCAGCGCCGCCTTGGCCGCCGCCTCGGCACCGAGCGCCTGGTCCCGGGCGGGCCAGGAACGGACCGTCTCGGCCTCCGAGCGGAGGCGGTCCATGCGCTCCTTGTCGGGCGCGAGCGCATCGAGCCGGGTCTGCAGGCTGCCCCGCTCCTGCTCCACCAGGGCCAGGGCGGCGAGCCGGGTTTTCACTGCCGATGCCGTGGCTTCGCACGCGCCCAAGGCCGTTTCGGCCTCAAGCAGCTCCCTGGCGGCTTTCTCCCCGGCGCGCCAGGCCTTGCCGATCTCGGTCAGGTCGCTGAGCTGCTTGCCGCTGCGGGCGTCCTGGTTCCTGAGCTCCTCCAGATGCCGCTGCCGCCCGGGCAGCGCGTCAAGGGAAGCCTGGAGCCCGGCGCGTCCGCCCTGCGCCTCCTGCAGCTTGCCGCGGGTCTTCTCCAGCTCGGCCTGGGCCTGCTCCAGGGTCTTCCGGGTGTCGGCGAGCCGGGTGACCTTGTCTTCGCAGGCCGCCGCCCTGCGGGCCAGCTGGAGTTCCTGGTCGAGAGCGTCCCGCTCCGCCTGGGCGGCCTGGAACGCCGCCTCCGCCCGCAGCAGTTCGTCCTGCTCCTTGAAGGCGCGGTCCTCCCGCTGCCCGCGCTGGAGCGCTTCGCGGGCCTCGTCGCGCAGCTGCAGCGCCGCCTTTTCGGCCTGGGCCGCCTCCCGGACCAGCTCCGTCAGTTCCAGCAGCCTGGCTTCGGACTGGGCCGGGTCCAGGGCGATGTCGCCCGCCGCTTCCTTGAGCTGGGCCTGGATCCCCTGGAGGGCGCGCCTGGACTCCTCGGCCTTGGCCTTGGCGAAGTCGGTGAGCCGTTTGTGGTCCTGGATCGGGAACAGCTTCTGCAGGATGCCTTCGCGGTCCGCCGTGCTCATCTCCAGGAACTTCTGGAACTCGCCCTGGGGCAGCACCAGGATCTTGGCGAATTCGTCGTGGGTCAGGCCGAGGATGGCCTCGACCTGCTCCTTCATGTCCTTGGTCCTGGTGGCCAGCACCTTGCCGTTTGGGCCCCTGGATTCAAGGGTGTTGATCTCGTCTTCCTTGAAGCCGCCGCCCCGCTGCCTCGGGGTGAACCACTGGGGCGAGCGCCGGGCCAGGTAGCGCGTGCCGCGGACCTCGAACTCGAACTCGGCCAGCGTGCTTTCGCCCTCCCTGGCGACGTTGGAGCGCAAGGTCTTCATGCTGCGGGTGCCGAGCGGCTCCCCGTACAGGGCGTAGCAGATGCCGTCGAACAGGGTGGTCTTGCCCGCGCCGGTGTCGCCGCAGATCAGGAAGACCGGGTCCAGGCGCTGGAAATCGACCACCACCGGTTCGCCCGAATAGGGGCCGAAATTCTGCAGTTTCAGGCGGATGGGTTTCACTTCGGCTCCTGCGCGGCCAGTTCGCCGATGAAGGCCTCGACCAGCGCCGCGCGGCGTTCCGCCGTTTCCGCATCGAGCCCGATGCCCGCGGCGAACTGGCGGAAGTCCGAGAGCAGGTCCCCGGGCCGTTCGGCGGTGCAGCGCTCCAGGGCCGCGGCGTCCGCCGCTTCGGGCTCGTAGTCCAGGTGGAGCAGGTAGGGGAAGCGGGTCTTCAGGAGGGCGAAGGGGTTGGCGCCGGCGTCGGCCTTGCGCAGGGTGATCTCCACGAGGCATTCGGTGTCCGGGGCGTAGCGCGGGTCCTGCAGCAGGTCCTGGAGGTTGCCGCGCAGGCGGCGCATGGGGCGGGGGGCGCGGAGCGGGATGCGGGTGACCACGGGAGGCAGGCCTCGGACCAGTTCCACGGCCAGCATCCCCTTGGGGTCCCCGGCTTCCGAAAAGGAATAGGGCAGGGGCGAACCGGAGTACCAGGCCCGGTCGGTGATCCTCTGGCAGCGGTGCAGGTGTCCCAGGGCGGTGTAGTCGAAGGGCTGGAACAGCCCGGGGTCCACGTCGGTGGCCGTGCCCACCAGGGTCCGCTCCGAACCGGCGGCGCTGCCGCCCTGGGCGAAGCAGTGGGCCAGCACCATCTGCAGGGCCTCGGGGTCCTGGTTCGGGCGGATGCGCTCGATGGCCTCCTTCAGGGTCTCCTCCTGGGTCCGGATCAGCCGCTCGCCATCCTCCCCCAGGACGTCCAGGTCGCCCGCCCAGAGGAAGGGGATCATCCAGACCTGCATGCGCTCGCCGGCGGCGCTGACCACCGGGACGGGCGACAGGATGGCCTCGCTGCCGCCCCGCACGTGGATCCGGGCGAAGGTCAGGGCATCGGCGGCATACGCCACCCGCGCCGCCGAGTCGTGGTTGCCGGCGATGACCAGGATCGGCAGGTCCGGGCAGCCGCCGCGCAGGTCGCGCAGGAACTGGCTCCACAGCCGGACGGCGTCCTCGGGCGGCAGGCTCCGGTCGAACAGGTCGCCGCTGATCAGCAGGGCGTCGTAGGCCGTTGCCCGGCAGTGGGCGATGATCTGGCCGAGGATGTCCCGCTGGTCCTCCAGCAGGGGGTACTGGTGCAGCACCCGGCCCAGGTGCCAGTCGGAGGTGTGGAGAATGCGCATGCCTAAATCTACAGCGAATGGCCCGGCTGTGGGCAAAGCGGAGCAGGGCGGAGCCGCGGCCCCGCCCTGTCCAGGACAAATGAATTCTTCAGCCTTTCAGGAAACGCTCGTAGTCGACTTCCTTGAACTGGGCCCTCTGGAACTTGGCCTTCAGTTCGAACGGCACGGTGCAGTCGAAGATCGCCTTGCAGGTGATGCCCTTGCCGCGGATGGAATAGCTCATCTCGGGCGACTGGGAGGGGTCGAGCGGGTGGCAGCGCACGCCGGGGATCGGCACGACGTCGACGTCGGCCTGGAACCGGGTGGTCATGGCCCACAGGACGTCATTGCTGTCGAACGGGTCCACGTCCTCGTCCACCAGGATCACGTGCTTGAGTTCGGAGAAGGCCGAGAAGGCCAGCAGGGCGGCCTGGCGCTGGCGGCCTTCGTCGAACGGCACGGCCTTCTTCACCTGGAGCACGGCGAGGTACTTGCCGCCGCCGGCGGGGTGGGCGTAGACGTTCTGCAGGAAGCCCGGCAGGGCCTTGCCGACCATGGTGATGATGCTGGCCTCGGTGGGGATGCCGGCCAGGTTGACATGCTCTTCGCTGGGGCCGATCACGGTCTGCATGATCGGGTTGATCCGGTGGGTGATGGCCTTGACCTTGATGAGGGGCAGGGAGGGGTTGGCCGGGCCGTTGTAGCCGGGGAATTCGGGCATGGCCTTGCCGGTGTGGCTGTTCTGGTCTTCCGCCACGCGCACGTCGGGGAGCAGTTCGCCTTCGATGACGATCTCGGCATTGGCGATGGCCTTGGCGTTGACCGTGAGGCACTTCACCAGCTCAACCGGCTTGCCGCGCAGGGCGCCGGCAATGGTGACTTCATTGAAGCCCAGGGGGGTGGAAGGCGCTTCGAAGCAGGCGGCCACGTAGACCGCGGGGTCCAGGCCGATGCTGATGGAGATGGGCTGGGGCTTGCCGGATTTCTCGGCCTTGATGCGGAAGGCGTCCAGATGCCGGCCGGGCACGAACATCATCGAGATGGTGTCGGCGCTCTGCACGCACAGGCGGTGGATGGTCACGTCCTCTTCGCCGGTTTCCGGGTCGGCGCCGTAGCAGAGGCCCATGGTGATGAAGGGGCCCGAATCCTCGATGGTGTTGGTGGGAGCCGGAATCAGCTTGAGGATGTCGAAGCCCGGCTCGCTGGCCAGGTGGACCACTTCCTGGCAGGGGGCGGTGGTGACCATGACCGGGGCGATGGGATTGTTCAGGGCGGCGCACAGGTGATGGCCCAGGCGCTCGGAAGTGGTGCCCAGCAGCAGGGCGACCCGCTTGCGATCCGCCAGCAGGCCGATGGCCACCCGGGCGTTCTGGTAGCCCTTGATCTTGTTGAACACCATGGCCGGGCCCATCTTGGTCGGCCGCATGACGGTGCCGCCGGCGCCGACGTAGCGGTAGACGCCGGAGAGCTCGGCGTTGGGGTCCACTTCGACGCTGGTCTGGACCAGCTGGCCGGGGTGCTGTTCGAGCAGGTCAAGGGCGGACCGCAGGTCGTGAACCTGGGTGGCGATGGCAAGGGATGGCGTCATGGGGAGTCTCCAGGAAGGGATACTCATGGATAACCCTACCTGGAGGTCTTGAACAATATCATTTACAACTGGTCAGCATCGCCCGGTGATATGGAGGGATCCTGGAGGATGGCGGCGATGACCGCCCGGGCGGCGGACGTCAGGTAGCGGTCCTTGAGGTGGATCAGCGCCGGTTGCACCGCCATGCCCGGCAGGTCCAGGGGGCGGATGGTGAACGCCTGCCGCATCCGCTCGGGGATCTCGCTGCTGGGCACCACCGCGACGCCGGGCAGGCCCGCTTCCAGGCAGTTCAACATGACCCGGATATCCGGGCTGTCCATCAGGATGCGCGGGGTGATGCCGCGCTTCTGGAAGGACCTCATGAGATATTCGAAGGTGCCGCCGCCCTCCCAGCGGCGGGTGAGCACCAGGGGCAGGTCGCGCAGATCCTCCAGGCGGATGGCCGGCGGAACCGGGTCCGGCACGAAGCCCGGCGGGAACACCACCGCGAAGTGATCGGGCGGCAGCAGGTTGAGGGTGAAGACGTCCTCCCGGGTGGGCAGGAACAGGACGGCGAAATCCAGATCCCGGCTCTTGATGTGGCGTTCGAGCGACGTGCTGTCGCTCACGTAGAGCCGGCTCTGGAGCTTGGGAAAGCGCCGGGCGAGGCTCGGCACCACCGCGAGGTATTTGGACAGGCAAGTGGTGGAGATGCCGATATGCACCCGGCCGGAGAAGCCGTCTGCGGAATTCTTGACCTCGGCCGGGATTTCGGTGAGGTTGTCCAGCACCATCCGGGCCCGCTCGTAGAGCACCCGCCCGGATTCGGTGACCTGCCAGGTGTGGCCTTCCCGCAGGATCAGCTGAACACCCAGCTCGTCCTCCAGCTCCTTGAGGCGCTGGCTGAGGGGCGGCTGGGTGATGTTGAGGGCGCGGGCCGCGCGGCTGATCTGCCCTTGCTCGACGATCGTGCAAAAATAGACTAGGCGCTTGATATCCATGGACCTGACCGGGAAAGGAGGCTCGAGTATACCCGGCCTCCCCTCCTGATCCGGGTTCCTAGACGGTGTTCAGCCGTTTTCTGCCGAAGGCGTAGCCGCCCGCCAGCACCAGGCTGTAGATGCCGATGACGATGGTGAAGGCGAAGAATTTCCAGGTGCCGCCCATGACCACCCAGGCCTGGTAGAGCCTGTAGGTGAACAGGGCGGTGAGCGCCTGGCAGGCCAGCACCATGCCCAGCGCCTGCAGGCGCTGGAATTCCAGCCGGAAGAACAGGGTGGGCAGGGCCCAGAGCGCCATGGCCCCGATCAGCGGATACCAGATGTTGTTCCAGAAGGCCACCATGAAGCCCTTGCCCGCGGCCATGTCGGGCAGGAAGTCGCTGGACCACTGGAGCAGCAGCACGAAGCCGATGGCCAGGGCCGCCAGCACCGCCACCCAGTCGAAGATCTCCTGCACGGTGGCGTCCTTGCGGATGGCCGTGTCGATCTTGTGGTCCCGGGTCTCCTTGATGAAGTAGGCGCCCACCACCACGGTCACCAGGGCGATGGCGATGGGGTAGAGCAGGCCCGCGTAGATGGCGTTGGCGCCGAAGGCGTCCCGGGCCACGGCCGAGGTGGCCAGGGCGGTGGCGACCAGCGGCAGGAAGCCGCCGAACCAGCCGTTGCCGATGTGGTAGGGCAGGGACATGGAGGTGTAGCGGATGTTGGTGGGGAACAGCTCCACCAGGAAGGCGGCGATGGGGCCGTAGACCATGGTCACGTAGATGATCTGGAGCAGCACCAGGGCGATCAGGGCGACCAGGTTGGGGAACGGGATCTGGGTGAGCATGACCGCCTTGGCTCCGCCCACCAGGGCCGGGGTGGCGGCCCTCATGCCCATGTAGATCGGCACATAGGTCAGCGCCGCCAGCAGACAGCCCCAGAGCATGACTTTCTTGCGCCCGACCTTGTCGGAGATGTGGCCGAACACCAGGAAGAACGGGGCGCCCAGCAGCAGGGCGACGGAGATGATCAGGTAGGCCGGCAGCCAGTGGATCTTGAGCACGGCCAGGAGGAAGGTCAGCGCGTAGAACTGGCCGGTGTACCACACGACGCCCTGCCCGGCGGTGGCGCCGAACAGCGCCAGCAGCACGTAGCGCAGGTTGACCGGGTTGGTGAAGCTCTCCTTCAGGGGGTTCTTGGAGATCTTGCCTTCGGTCTTGAGCTTGGTGAACAGGGGGCTTTCCTTGAGCTTGAGCCGGATGTAGAGGCTCACCGCCAGCAGGAGGAAGGAGAACAGGAAGGGGATGCGCCAGCCGGCGATGCCGCTGCCGACGCCCTTGAATCCATCCTCGCCCATGTACCAGCGGGTGAAGCCGATGATGGCCATGCTGGCGAAGAAGCCCAGGGTGGCCGTGGTCTGGATGTAGCTGGTGAAGTAGCCGCGCCGTTCGTCGGGCACGTGCTCGGCCACGTAGGTGGCGGCGCCGCCGTACTCGCCGCCCAGGGCGAGGCCCTGCATCAGCCGGAGCAGCACCAGGATGATGGTGGCCCAGATGCCGATGCTGGCGTAGGTCGGCAGCAGGCCCACCAGCGCCGTGGACAGGCCCATGGTGGCCATGGTCACCAGGAAGGTGTACTTGCGGCCGATCAGGTCGCCGATATGGCCGAACACCAGCGCGCCCAGGGGCCGCACCGCGAAGCCGGCGCCGAAGGTGGCCAGACTGGCCAGCAGTTGAGCCGTCGGGTTCTGCGCCGGGAAGAACTGGCCGCCGAAGAACACCGCCAGGCTGCCGTAGAGGTAGAAGTCGTACCACTCGAACAGCGTCCCAAGGGAGGAGGCGAAGATCACCTTCCGGATGCCTGAATCCCCGAACAACCCCGGTACCTGGGCTGGGTGGCTGATGGCGTGCTCGACCATGAGGCGCTCCTACGAGAGGTACAGTCGGATTGAAAAAGATCCAAGCAACCGAGACCGGCTGTCGGGGGGACGAGACGACTTGCGCCGAACGTTATTGAATTGGCGATCCAAGATAGGGCAGGTTTCGGCCCGGTGGAAGATATTTTTATGGATTTTTTCCTGGACGCGACAAATCGTTGCGGGGATCCAGGGCCATTACGGGCCTTGAGGTCCTTTTCATGCGAAAAAATGCAAAAACTAATTGAAAAATTTTTTCTACGGAAGGTAAAATTTTTCCTTTCAGGAGTCAGCCATGGCCAAGACGGTGGTGATCGCCATCGGGGGTAATTCCCTCATTTCGGACAATGGGCACCAGTCCGTGAGCGACCAATATGACGCGGCCGCCCAGACCTGCGTGCATATCGCCTCCATGCTCAAGGAGGAGGATCTGCGCCTGGTGGTGACCCACGGCAACGGCCCGCAGGTGGGATTCATCCTGAGGCGTTCGGAAATCGCGGCGCCGGAACTGCACATGGTGCCGCTGGATTCCTGCGTGGCGGACACCCAGGGCGCGCTGGGCTACCAGCTGCAGCGGGCCATGCACAACGAGTTCCGGCGCCGCGGCGTGGCCCGGACCGCGGTCACCGTGGTGACCCAGGTGCTGGTGGACAAGAACGATCCGGCGCTGCTCGCGCCCAACAAGCCGATCGGCTCGTTCATGTCCCTGGAGCAGGCGGAAGCCCACCGGATCAAGGACGGCTGGGCCCTGGTGGAGGACTCGGGCCGAGGCTGGCGCCGGGTGGTGGCTTCGCCCCAGCCCCGGGCCATCCTCGAACTGGAGGCGGTGAAGGGGCTGCTGGACGCCGGCTTCGTGGTGGTGGCGGGGGGCGGCGGCGGCATCGCCGTGGTGGAGGATGAGCAGGGCGATCTGACCGGCGTGCCGGCGGTGATCGACAAGGATCTGGCCTCCAGCCTGATGGCGCGCCAGCTGAAGGCCGAGCTGCTGATCATCTCCACCGCCGTGGAGAAGGTCTGCCTGAATTTCGGCAAGCCGAACCAGAAGTCGCTGTCCACCATGACCCTGGCCGAAGCCAAGCAGTACATCGCCGAAGGTCATTTCAAGCCCGGCAGCATGCTGCCCAAGGTCCAGGCGGTGGTGGACTTCCTGGAAGGCGGCGGGGTCCAGGCGATCATCACCGATCCCGAGCATCTGGCCGCGGCGCTGCAGGGCAAGGCCGGGACCAGCGTCACGCGCTAGACGCGCTGTACCAGGTATCCCGGGGCCTCCCGCGGCTCCGGGATGCCGGGGCTGAACAGGTAGCCCTGGCCCGCGTCGCAGCCTTGCCGGGACAGGAAGGCCAGCTGCTCCTGGGTCTCGACGCCCTCGGCCACCACCGAGAACTTCAGGCTGTGGGCCAGGGCGATGATGGCGGTGATGATGGCGTCGTCCGCCGCGGTTGCGCCGAGTTCCTGGACCAGGGTCCGGTCGATCTTGAGGGCGTGCACGGGGTAGCGGCGCAGGGCCGCCAGGGAGCTGGGGCCGGTGCCGTAGTCGTCGATGGCCAGCCTGACCCCCAGGGCGGCGAGCGCCCGCATCCGGGCCAGGGCGAGGTCGGGGTGGGGCGCCAGCATGGCCTCGGTGATCTCCAGTTCCAGGCATCCGGGCGGGAGCCCGGTCTCGGCCAGGATCCGGCGGATGGCCTCCACCAGGTCCTCCTGCCAGAACTGCCGGGCGGACAGGTTCACCGCCATGCGCAGCTGCCCGGGCCGCTGCTCCCGCAGCAGGCGGGCCTGGCGGCAGGCCTGGCGGATGATCCAGTCGCCCAGCTGGTGGATGAAGCCGGTGTCCTCGGCCAGCGGCAGGAACTCGGCCGGCGGGATGATGCCCAGGTCCGGATGGCGCCAGCGCACCAGCGCCTCGAAACCGACCAGGGCGTTGCTGTCCAGCGCGTACTGCGGCTGGTAGTGCAGGATGAATTCCTGGTGCTGGACCGCCTGGCGCAGGGCATGCTCCATGAGGAGGAAATGCCGGGTGTGGGCGTTCATCTCCTTGCGGTAGAACTGGTAGGTGTTCCGGCCGCGTTTCTTGCCGTGGTACATGGCCGTGTCGGCGGCCTGCAGCAGATCCTCCACTGTTTCGCCGTCCTCCGGGAAGAAGCTGATGCCGATGCTGGCGGTGATGTTGAGGCAGGCGTCCTTGTATTGGATGTCCTGGGCCAGCGCCAGCAGGATGCGGTGGGTGACCGAATGAATGTTGTCCGGCTGGTCGAAGCCCTCCAGCAGGATGACGAATTCATCCCCGCCCAGGCGGGCAGCGGTGTCCGAGTTGCGGATGCTGGAGCGCAGCCGCTTCGCCACTTCCCTCAGGACATCGTCCCCGGCATCGTGGCCCAGGGTGTCGTTGATGGTCTTGAAGGCGTCCAGGTCGATGAACAGCACCGCGCAGCGTTCGCGCGAGCGCAGCCGGAGCTGGATGGCGTGGCTGAGCCGGTCCTGCAGCAGGGTCCGGTTGGGCAGGCCGGTGAGCTTGTCGTAGAAGGCCAGCGTGCGGATCTTCGCCTCGGCCTCCTTGGTTTCGGTGATGTCGCGCAGGTAGACCGAGACGCCGCGGCCGAGCGGAAACACGCGCACCTCGTGCCAGCGCCCGAGGCTGGCCGTGAAGTGCTCGAAGGTGCGGATCTCCTGGGCGCTCATGGCCTCCTGGAAGGCCGGCTGGTCCGGCAGGAATTCCGGGAACAGGGTCAGGAAGGAGGCGTCCGGCGGGGTCCGGCTGGAGAGCCGGAAGTGCTCCTCGGCCTGGTGGTTGAGGTAGCTGATCCGGCCGTTCTCATCCAGCGCGAAGAAGGCGTCGCCGATGCTCTCCAGCACCGTCTCGATGCGCGCCTTGGCGCCTCGCAACTCCCGTTCCAGGGCGCCGACCCGGAGGCACTTGCCGATGGCGGCGAAGATCCGCTCCGGGTCCAGCGGTTTGAGCACGTAGTCGTTGACCCCGGTTTCGATGGCCGAGAGCAGCAGTTCGGCGTCGCCGCGCGAGGTGAGCACGATGATGCCGCAGCCCGGAGATTCCGCCTTGATCGCGCGGGCCATCTGGATGCCGTCGAGGCCCGGCATCAGGATGTCGGTGATGACCAGACCGGGGCGGTGGCGCAGGAACATGTCCAGCCCCTCGGCGCCGTCCTTGGCTACCAGAAGGCCGGGAAACCGTTCCCGGAGGATCTTGACCAGGAGCTTGCGCGTGACGGCATCATCCTCGACGCAAAGAATCGTAGTCTCTGGTTCCGCTGAGTTCATAGGGGGGCTGATTCCTTCTTCGCCATTGGAAACGAATCAGCGCCGGAAAACAACCCATAACCATTTACTTGAGCAGGAAACCTTGGCCGATCCCGTCTCCGGGTTCGAGCCAGAAGCGCGCCTCGCCGGTGTAGTGGGCCCGGCCCGAGACCCGCACCGTCACTGCGGGCAGCCCGCCGCAGCTGGTTTCATGCAGGACCTCGCCGGTGAAGCGGGCGCCGGTGACGCTCTCGAATTCGCAACGCTGCCCGGCCCCCAGGATGCCGCGCTGGTGGCGCGCGGCCATGCGCGCGGTGACTCCCGATCCGGTGGGGCTGCGGTCCACTTCCGCGTCGGCGAACACGCAGATGTTGGCCGACGGCCCTTGTTCCGGGCGCTCCCGGCCGTCGGTGAGGATGCTGCCGTAGAGGAAGCCCAGGTCCGCTTCCACCGGATGCCTGACCGGATGCTGGGCATTCACGGCCGCGGTGAGCGCCTTGGCGGCATCCACCAGATCCCGGGTCCGGCTCGTCAGCACGTCCAGGCCGAACGCCCCGGCCTCGGCCAGGGCGTAGAAGGCCCCGCCGTAGCTGATGTCGGCGAGCACCTGGCCGATGCCCGGCACCGCCACCGGCACCTGCCCGGCCAGCAGGAAGGCCGGCACGCTGTCGAAGCTCACCCGCCCGGTCACGCCTCCCTCCACCTCCACATGGACCCGCACCAGGCCGCACGGGCATTCGATGCCGACCTCGGTCACCGGCTCCACCCTGGGCACCAGGCCCTGGTCCACGGCATAGCGGCCCAGGGCGATGGTGGCGTGGCCGCACATGGTGCTGTAGCCTTCGTTGTGCATGAACAGCACGGCCAGGTCGGCGCCGGGCAGGGTCGGCTGAACCAGCAGGGCGCCATACATGTCCGCATGGCCGCGCGGCTCGAACATGAGCATCCGGCGCAGGTGGTCCAGGTGCTCCTTGGCATAGCGCCGCTTGGCCAGGATCGTTTCGCCCAGCACCGGCGGATAGCCGCCGCGGATCACCCGGACCGGCTCGCCGCCGGTGTGCATGTCGAGGACCAGAATGGATGGATATTCCGCCATGGGGATTCCTTTTGCGCGCTTAATATCCAATCATAAATTCAAATGCCATGGAGGCCAGCCCGTATGAGCGTCGTTTTCGGTCACGTGAACCTGGTCGCGCGGGACTGGGAGCGCCTTTCCCGGTTCTATCAGGATGTTTTCGAGTGCGTGCCGGTTCCGCCCCGGAGAGACCAGTCAGGCCCCTGGCTGGATGCCGGCACCGGCCTGGAGCACGCCCGCCTGCGCGGCGAGCACCTGCGCCTGCCCGGTCTGGGCGGATCGGGACCCACCCTGGAGATCTACAGCTATGACCAGTGCCTGGACAAGCCCGAGGCGGCCCCCAACCGCCTCGGGCTCGGCCATCTGGCCTTCCAGGTGGACGATGTCCACGCGCACCTGGCGCGGGTGGTGGCGGCCCAGGGCCGGGCGGTCGGTTCGGTGGTGTCGCTGCCGGTGCCGGGGAAGGGAACGGTCACCTTCGTCTATGCGGCCGATCCGGAAGGCAACCTCATCGAGCTGCAGGCCTGGTCGTAGACAGGTTCTTGGCCTTGGCCTCGTTCTTGCATGGTTGCCTCCAGCCTGCAACGGCTGCCCAGAGGGGTCCCCATGAGCGTTTCGGCCAGTTCCGCCACCCAGAACATCTCCAGCACGCTCCTGCAGCAGCTGCTTTCAGGACCCAATGCCCAGGCCACCAGCGGCCTGTCGCCCAGCTTGCTGAAAGCGGTGCTGGCCAGCGCCACCTCGGGAACCCAGAGCGCGCAGGCGCCGGCCTCCGTCACCCAGTCCCTGGGGGATCTGCTCTCGGGCAACGACCCCGCCGGCGCCCAGGGTGACCTGAGCCAGCTGCAGAGCTATTTCAAGCAGAATCCCGACAAGCTCACCAGCCTCCTGTCGTCGCTGCAGAACACCGGCACCTACAGCGCCAGCGGGACGGTCTCCGCCGCCAGCAGCAGTCTGCTGTCCGCGCTCGGCCTGGATACCAGCGGCGGGACCAGTGCCAGTTCCAGTTCCAGCTCGGTTTCCTCCCTGATCAGCCAGCTGCTCTCGGCCCAGTCCCAGGATCCGCTTCTGGCCGCCCTTGGCGGAACCAGCGATGCCTCCTCCAGCAGCAGCTTCTCCCTGCTCGGCTAGCCGGACCTCGCTGGGTAAAAATTGTCTACTGTGGGATGCCGTCCTGGGGTCCCTCAGGCTCCGTGATTTTTTTTCAAGTTGTGTGAGACTTCCACTGTCATTCCGGTCATCCTGTTCGATGTGAACCGCTTCGGGCGGCAATCACGAATAAGCTTTGACGGCCTGTGTCTGGGGAATGTCATTGCATCGATACTTCCAGACGATATAGCAGGATTCAGTCATGGCACAGCAAGGTACCGTCAAATGGTTCAACGCCGAAAAGGGCTTCGGCTTCATCACCCCTGATGGTGGTGGTGCTGATCTCTTCGTCCACCACACCGCGATCCAGGGCAGCGGCTTCAAGACCCTGGACGAGAACCAGCGCGTGAGCTTCGACACCGGGCAGGGCCAGAAAGGCCCCCAGGCCACCAACGTCACCAAGCTCTAACCTACCGTAACAAGCGGGACAGGCGGCCGCCCAGCGGCCGCCTGTGCTAGCTTGTACTGACCGCGATCCCGAACTTCCGTCCCACCCAGGTGCTGGCCAGGGGCGCCTCCAGCCTGCCGGCGCGGAGGTCGCCCAGGTTGTACAGGGAGAGGTCCAGGACCGGAGTGTCCCCGGTGAGGGTGCCGTCCGCGAGGCGCGTCTGGATCTCGCTCTTGGGGATGGCCACCAGCCTGTTCTCGTCGCGGACCAGGATGCTGGCGGCGGGATCCACCAGGTCCAGTTTCAGCTGCTCCAGCAGCCGGCGCACCTTGCGCAGCATGCCGTCGATGGCGCAGCCGGAGGGCTGGGTGGCGAGGCTGGGCTCCGCCACGGCGATCAGCTGGGGTTCCAGCAGGACACCTTCCCCCTGGTAGACCTGCCCCTTGTGCCGCCACTGGGCCAGGATCTCGGCCAGGCCGTGGCGCAGCCGGGCATCGGTGGCCAGATCCGGAAACGAATCAAGGGCCAGGAGCCAGAGCCGGGAATGGTCGGGAAGAGCCTGCAGGGACATGGGCGACCTCAGGTTCATCATAGGACGATATTGAGTCCATGGCGCAAAAAACAAGGGAGCACCGGTGCAGAAAGGACGCCGGTCAATGGGACAGCTTCCGTTCCGGAGGCGCATAGTAAGGGCTTTCCACCACCCTACGGTTGGCCAGGACCAGGGGATGGATCCGCAGCATGCCGATGAGGGTGCAGGCGTCGAAGGCCCGGGCGTCATACTGGCAGACCACGGTGGCCCGGCTGGACTGCATCCATTCATCCAGCTTGGCTTCGTAGATGGTCAACTGCGTGCCCCGGCACAGGTAGCCCAGTTCAGGCATCACGTCGCCGATGGCCCACAGCTTGGCGTGGCCCTGGGGCGCGGCTTCGCGCAGCATGCTCCCCCATTGGGTCAAGACCTTGAACGGATCGAACACCCCGCTCCGGAGATAGAAGTCCCGGCTGGAATCGAGGCGGCATTGCCCCGTGTGCAAGGCGTCAGGCAGGGAAAGCCCAAAGCCGGACAGGTAATCAGCCAGGACTTCGATGGTTGGCCGTTCGCTGATGTAATAGGTACGGTCGCCGGACTGGATGGCTGTTCGTAGAAAGTCGTGGACCGCCTCCATGCGCTCTTCCGGGCGGGTGTAGATTTGGCAGATGTGCTGCGCCCGATGACCCCCCGTGGGATCGAAGGCGGACGGGCAAAGGGGGCGGCGGGTTTCCATGGCGGTTCCTGGTCGACGGATCCTTCCGGGCGGATCCGTTCTGCCACCTTGGGTGCCGCCATCGCCTTATAAGTTCTGGATTGCACCCATGGTCCGCCCGGCGCAGCGCAGGTCCTGGCAGGCGCGCACCACCCGGTCGGCCATGCTCTGCTCGGCCTTCTTCATGTAGGAGCGCGGATCGTAGGTCTTCTTGTTGCCCACTTCGCCGTCGACCTTCAACACGCCGTCGTAGTTCTTGATGATGTGGTCGGCGATGGCCCGGGTGAAGGCGTACTGGGTGTCGGTATCGACGTTCATCTTGATCACGCCGTAGTCCAGCGTCTCGTGGATCTCCTGGAGGCTGGAGCCGGATCCGCCATGGAACACCAGCCCTGCCGTCTCCCCCCCGCAGGCGGCCCGGATGGCGTCCTGGCCGGCCTTGAGGATGGACGGCTTGAGCACCACGTTGCCGGGCTTGTAGACGCCATGGACATTGCCGAAGGTGGCGGCCAGCAAATAGCGGCCCAGCGGGCCGAGGGCCTGGTGCACCGCCACCATGTCCTCGGGCGTGGTGTAGAGCTTCTCCTTGCCCAGGTGGCTGGTGTCGTGACCGTCTTCCTCGCCGCCCACCACGCCGATCTCCACTTCCAGGATGATCTCGCAGGCGGCACAGCGCTTGAGCAGTTCCGCCGAGCGGCGGATGTTGTCGTCCAGCGGCAGCTCGGAGCCGTCGAACATATGGGCGTTGTACAGGTTGGGCAGACCCGCAGCGCGTCGCCGTTCGGTCGCTTCAATCAGCGGCAGCACGAAGCTTTCCAGGTGTTTGGCCTGGCAGTGGTCGGTGTGCAGGGCCACGTTGATCTCATAGTTGGCGGCCATCATGTGCACGTATTCGGCCAGGGCGATGCCGCCCTGGGCCATGCTCTTGACGCCCAGGCCGGAAAGGAATTCGGCCCCGCCGGTGGACACCTGGATGATGCCGTCGGCCTTGGCGGTCTTGAGGCCCAGCAGGACCGCATTGGCGGTCTCAGTGGAAGTGACGTTGAAGGCGGGATAGGCGTATTTCTCCTGCTTGGCCCGCTCCAGCATCTGGACGTATTGGTGGGGATTGACGACCGGCATGGGATGTCCTCTCAATGGATTGCTGCTTTCAACCTAGCAACACCGGAGCCATCTTGCCATATGCGCTTGCCTCCGGCGTTACCATGAGGTGAAATCATCCGGAGGGGGTCAAGCCATGAGCACAGCCCGCGTGAAGGAAGTCCTTTCCTGGTACGGATCGGAAAATCCAGGGGTGAAGGCCAATCTGGCGCGCCTGATGAACACCGGGGCGCTGGGCGGCACCGGCAAGTTCGTGATCCTGCCGGTGGACCAGGGCTTCGAGCACGGTCCCGCCCGCAGCTTCGCGCCCAACGCGCCGGGCTACGACCCGCGCTACCACATCCAGCTGGCCATCGAGGCGGGCTGCAACGCCTACGCGGCTCCCCTGGGTTTCCTGGAGGCGGTGGCGGGTGATTTCGCCGGGGACATCCCGCTCATCCTCAAGCTGAACAACAGCGACAGCCTCAGCAAGGGGCAGGAGCCCTGCTCGGCGGTCACCGGGGCGGTGGCGGACGCCCTGCGCCTGGGCTGCGCCGCCATCGGCTACACCATCTACCCGGGCAGCGGCGCCCGCAACCTCCAGTTCGAAGCCCTGCGCGCGCTGATCCTGGAGGCCAAGCAGGTGGGCCTGCCCACGGTGGTGTGGGCCTACCCCCGGGGCAGCGGCCTCAGCAAGGAAGGCGAGACCGCCGTGGACGTGGTCGCCTACGCGGCGCAGATCGCCGCCCAGCTCGGCGCCCACATCATCAAGGTGAAGCCGCCCAAGGACTTCCTGGAGCAGGCGGAGGCCAAGAAGGTCTACGAGAAATACGCCATCCCCACGGCCACCCTCACGGAGCGCATCGCCCACGTGGTGCAGAGCGCCTTCAACGGCCGGCGCATCGTGATCTTCTCCGGCGGCGAGGCCAAGGGCACCGAGGAACTGCTCAAGGAGGTGGCGGAGATCGCCGCCGGCGGCGCCTTCGGCAGCATCATGGGGCGCAACGCGTTCCAGCGGCCCAAGGATGAGGCGCTGAAGCTGCTGCGGGCGGTCATGGCCATCTACGCGAAGGCCTGACCCCGTCCGCTCACGCGGGCCTGTGGGTGGTCAGCCATTCCCGCAAGGCGCCGTCGATCCTGGTTTGCCAGCCGTCCCCAAAGGCGCGGAACCCATCCAGCACTTCCCGGGAAAGTCGGATGGAGATCTGCTCCTTGGTGGGCGTACGCTGCGGTCCCCGGGTCCTGAGGACGGCTTGGACCGGTTCGGGGAGTTCATGGAACTTCATGGCGGATTTAAGATCCGAAGCGGTAAGTTCCCTGACTTCGCCTTCGTCGTCGGTCAGGGGTTTAGGCTTGTTCATGGATTCTCCTTTCCCGGTCGTTGGCCTTGCGAAAGCTGATGACGCGGATTTCGTCAGGAGGAATGATCAGGTAGCAGAGCACGTGGAGACGTTTCCCGAGGAACCCGATCGAAACCCAACGATCTTCATGGTCATTTCGCCGCTCATCTTTCCATGTGTAAGCAGAATCGAAATCGAACTCATAGGCACATTCGAAAGGCAGGCCACGAAGTCTAATATTTCTTTCGTTTTTTTCCGGGTCAAAGTTCACCCTCATAATCTAAATGTATATTCAAAAAAGGTATCGTCAAGGGGTCCCGTGAATCTGCCCGTCACATCGTCGCGCTGGCCCCGCCGTCGATGGGGATCACCGTGCCGGTGGTCCAGCGGCTGTCGTCGCCCAGCAGGTGGGCCGCCAGGGCGGCGATCTCCTCTTCCCGGCCGAGCCGGGCCAGGGGATTGACCCGTTCCAGGGCGGCCAGCGCCGCCTCTGGGTCCGGCGCCTGGTTGATCCGCTGGTCGACCATGGCGGTGCGCACCGGGCCGGGGGCGATGGCGTTGCAGCGGATGGCGCGCCCGGCCCATTCCAGGGCCAGGACCCGGGCGAGCATGTGCACGCCGGCCTTGGCCACGGAATAGGCGGCGGAATCGGGGATGGCGCGCAGGCCGATGTTGGAGCCGGCCAGGACGACACTGGCGCCTTCGCGCAGGCGCGGGCCCAGGTGGTGGCACATGAGCCAGGGGCCGCGCAGGTTGGCGGCGATCATCCGGTCGAAGGTGGCCAGGTCGCTGCCTTCCACGCTGCCGGTGAGCAGTTCCCCGGCGCACAGGAACATGCCGTCCAGTTCCGGGCAGGTCCGGGCGAAGGCGGCCACGGCGGCGTCGTCGGCATGGTCCAGGGTGAAATGCCTGGCCCCGGGCAGGGTCGCGCGCAGGGGTTCCAGGCGGCGCCCGGCCAGCAGCAGGACGGCGCCCAGGTCCTGGAACCGGCGGGCGGCGCTCCGGCCGATGCCGGAGCCGGCTCCGGTGACGAGGATGGTCTTCCCCGCCAGCAGGCCGGGCAGGGTGCGGGTCATCGGCTCCGCCCGTTCCGGGTCATGGGAGCTGACCGTTGCGGTCCATGGGCGCCACGACGCCGCCCGAGATGGCCCAGGTCAGGGCCTCTTCGGGGCTCACGTTCATGGGCCTGATCTTGGACTCTTCGAGCATGATGACGTAGCCGGAGGTGGGGTTGGGCGCGGTGGGGATGTAGACGGCGATGAGCGTGGCGGCGCCCGGGAGGCTGGCCCAGGTGCAGTTGCGGTGGGCCACGAAGCCGAGGGTGTAGGAGCCCGGCTGGGGCCATTCCACCATGACCACGTCCTTGAAGCTGCCGCCCTGGCCGCTCTGGATGGCGTTCATGAGCTGCTTGGTGGCCCCGTAGATCCCCTTCACCACCGGCACGTGCAGCATCAGTTCATCCAGCCAGCTCAGCAACTGGACGCCGACGAAGTTGCCCACCAGGGCGCCCACCAGGAACAGCAGCACCAGGGTCGCCACCCCGGAGGCCAGCGCCAGTTCCCAGTACGGCGGGGTCGGCAGGCCCAGGCTGCGCGAAAGCCAGGTGGTGGGGACTTCGAAGATCCCCACCAGCGCGTCGAAGATGGCGCGCAGGATCCAGAAGGTCACCGCCGACGGCAGCAGGGTGAAAAAGCCGGCGAGGAGGTACTTCCGGATCATCGATCCCTCCCGATCGGAACCTGGGAGCTTCAGGGGAGTCATGACTTGTCTCCGGCCCGCTCGCCGTCGCCGGTGAGCCGGCCCTTGGCGGAAAGGATGCTGGGGCCGAGCTTGCGCCAGAAGGTCCGGAAATAATTGGCGGCGCTCCAGACGGCGAGGATCATGGCCAGCCAGAGCAGGAGCATGCCCATGCCCCAGAAGAAGCTGAACGGCCTGGGCAGCCTGATGAAAAAGCGGAAAATGTCGAGGTGGGTCCACTCGTAGAGCCAGGCGTCGAGCTTGGGCCCCAGGATGAGGCAGGAGATGGCGGCGATCTGGGCCCCCAGCTTCCACTTGCCCATGCCTTCGGCGGCGATGGTGATGCCCTCTTCGCTGGCGATGCCGCGCAGGCCGGTGATGGCCATTTCCCGGCCGAGGATGATGAAGGTCATCCAGGCCGGCGCCAGGTCCAGCTCCACCAGGGAGATCAGGGCGCCCGAAATGAGCAGCTTGTCGGCCAGCGGATCCAGCAGCTTGCCCAGGGTGGTCACCTGCTTCCAGCGCCGCGCCAGATAGCCGTCCAGCAGGTCCGTGAGGCTGGCCACCCAGAACACCAGGACCCCGATGAGTTCATGGTTGGTGACCCTGGTCAGGAGCACCACCACCAGGATGGGCACCATCAGGATCCGGGCAAAACTCAAATAGTTCGGCAGGTTCATCGGCAGGCTTAGGCAGGGGGACTTGTGGGGTCCGATGGTGATTATTCCAGTCTAGCGGCTCCCAGCCCGTGGCCGGAGGTAAAGCAAGGGTGGCGGTTGATTTTACATGGACCCCGGCCGGGGTGCTCCGGTTTATAGAATGGTCAGCTCGCCGCGGCCGGCCAGACGCTGCCACTGGGAGTCCTCCATGATCTCGAAGGCGGCCGGTTCCAGGGTGAACAGCTGGCATTCCCGGGAGATCCGGACCGGGGTGCCCCGGGCCTGCAGCTGCTCCAGGAGCCCCATGGCCTGCGGGTCGTCCAGCAGTTCCAGGGCGTCCAGGGCCAGGCCCACCCAGGGCACGGCGGGATCCAGTTCGCGCAGCACCCCCAGCAGGAGGCGCCGGCCGATGTCCGTGCCGCCCTGGCCCAGGTGGGAGCGGGTGAGCAGCAGCGGCCTGCCGGCCAGGACCCGGGCCGCGGGGATGGGGATGGCCGGAGCCGGCGCGGCCGGGGCGGGGTGCGGAACCTGGGCCGCGCCGGCCACCTCGATGCGCCAGGCGCTGCCGTCCTGGCTCAACGTCGCCGCCCGGCCCAGCCGGTCGAGGAAGCGCTGGATGTTGTGCTGGAGCATCCCGTCACCGCCCAGCAGGATCCGCAGGGGCAGGGCGGGATGCGCCTCCAGGGCCCGGTTGATCTCGCGCAGGGCCTCGGAAACCGTGACGTCGAAGAGTTCCAGGGTCAAGATATCCATGAATGGAGTTTAAGACCTTTGGACCCGACGGCCGCGGAAAGCTTCAAGCGATGGCTGGCCCAGGCCGCATTGGCCCAGGGCTTCGCCCGGGTCGGGTTCGCCTCCTGCGAGCCGTTCCATGGGGAGCGGGCGCACCTGGAAGCCTGGTTCGCCCAGGAGGGCGCCGGTCTGCTGCCCTACCTCAACCCGGCGGCCATGCTGGACCCGGCCCAGGTGCTGCCGGGGGCGGCCACAGCGCTGGTGGGGTTCTTCCCGTACGCCCGGCCGGAAGCCGTCCCGGGCGCGGCGGCCGGCGCGCTCAAGCTGAGCCGCTACCTCTGGGGCCCCGACTACCACCGGATCCTCAAACCGCGCCTGCGGGCCGTGCTGGCGCAGGCCCAGGAACACTGGCCGGGGCTCGCCGGCCGGGTCTGCGTGGACACGGCGCCGCTGCTGGAGCGCCAGCTGGCGGCCCGGGCCGGGCTGGGCTGGCAGGGCAAGCACACCCTGCTGATCGCGGGCAAGGGCGGATCCTGGGGCTTCCTGGGGGTGCTCCTGCTGGACCTGGCGCTGCCCGCGGACCCGCCGGTCAAGGTGGACCATTGCGGCACCTGCACCCGCTGTCTGGACGCCTGTCCCACCGGCGCACTGGCCCCGTTCCGGCTCGACCCGGGTCTGTGCCTCACCACCTATACCGTGGAAACCGAGGCGGAGCCGCCGGCCCCGGTGCTCCGGGCCCTGGCCGGGACCG
>Ga0316230_1000980_pt1 | contig 33407 bp, 20 predicted proteins | sample TBH18025metaG_FD_206004 | JGI IMG/M metagenome (GOLD analysis project Ga0316230, IMG submission 206004) | Freshwater microbial communities from Trout Bog Lake, Wisconsin, USA - TBH18025 | ecosystem: Environmental > Aquatic > Freshwater > Lake > Hypolimnion/Profundal zone | place: USA: Wisconsin...
GCGCTTAGATATTCGCATTATACCAGCTATACCTTTACTAGAATACAAAGCCAATAGCACTGCTGGTACTGTAGCAGCAATAATTTGTCCAACAGGCCCGGTAGCATCAATAGCTCCTGTAAATTTGTTTACTACTGATGCTAGAAATTCAAAACCGCTTGATATCATATCAACAGCTGGTAGCAAAACATTAGACATAGCAACTGCTAACTTGTCAAAAGAATTGCCAAATCTTGAAAATGCGGCTGTAAATCTGTTTTGCACCTCTAGTGCCCTTGCTGCTTCAGCTTTAGCTTGTCTTTCCTTTTCTAGATCTTCGGCAGACATTTTGCTTCTTCTACGCTCTGCATCAATAGCTTGTTGAGTTTGCTGCTGCCAAGAATTTATTACTTTTCCAGCTTCAGGAAATGATACCATAAGATTTCGTACTTTAGCAGGATCCATAGCACCAATAGCGTCACGCATTTTTTTAGCGCCTTCAGGGTCGCCTCGACTGGCTGATATCATAGCCTGTTGCAAACCTGGTACCAGATTTACTATGGATGCCATTTCTCCCGGAAGTGTGCCTAAACTTCCGCCAGCTAGACCAACTTGTGCTACCATACTAGCCATCTCGTTACTGCCCTCGCCAAACTCAGCAGACAAACCTGCCATTGTTTTGGCAAATTTTTCTTGTTGGTCTGGCGGAAACATACGTTGCAACACATTAACGTCTGGCATTTTCATAATTTCAGTTGTAGTTTTCGCAATCTCCGCGCGGTTTCTTCCTGTTTCTACGGATAGGTCATTAAATGACTGTACAAGATTTTTTCCAGTACGTACGAGTTGATCTTCGCTCATGCTAGCAAGCCTGCCGGAACTGCGCAAGGTTTCCAAGCTATCAAAAAATGCCTCACTTGCTTCTTGTTGTGTCATCATTAGGTCTGCACCTAAATGTGTCTGTTCTAAAAACATACCATTAACTTTGGCCAACGTATCTACACCTAATGTAGCACCAACAGCACCATATTTTGACAGCATTTTAGCAAACGTTTCCACGCTTACACCAGCAGCGCTAGCAGCGTCAGTTAATCCTCGCATACCGCCTTGGAAGATCATTCCAGACGCGTACAGTTCCTCAGTTGATTTGGTTACTTTAATTATTTTTTCGTATAAAACTGCCGCTGCTCCTGCAGTTAGTCCAAATGATTTAATGGCAAATTGCAAAGGCTTTGATAATTTTCCAAATCCATCAAAATAGTCCTGTAAGTGTTGCGTACTAGCTGCCAGTCCTCTAAATATTCCTTCAGCCGAAGTTGCATTAGCTAGGTCTCTAATGCTTAAATTAAATGCTCTACCTAAACCTCTTAATTCGGCGTTGTTTTTTCCAGTTTCGTCAGTTAAATCTGCCAAACCGTTGGTAGTCCTTTGCTGGCCAGCCTTTAAGGTATCATCTACAGTCTGCAGTCCATTAGCTGATTTTTCAATTGCTTCTAAAAGGTTTTTATCATCTTTCGCTAAAATTTTGCCAATTTCTTTAAGTTGGCCAACGGTCACAATACCATTATTAAGAAGTTTTTTCAATGTGTCTTCAGTGGCCCAGCCTGCATCTAGTGCAACTTGTTTGTCAATAGCAGTAATTTTGACGTTATCAACCATTATAATACCATTTCTTCATGCGTTGTTTCATTAACCGCAGTTTTTATGCAGATAAATAAATGTAAAGCTATTTATAGAGGTTAAAATGACGTCAAATCCGTTACAACAGTTTTTCAGACAACCAAGCGTTTACTTGCGCCTACCTACTAAGGGCAAATGGTATACTAGTGAAATAGTTGAGACTACCGCAGATAACGAACTAGCAGTTTACCCGCTGTCTGCTATGAACGACATCATGTTGAACACGCCGGATGCCATGCTCAATGGACAAGCATTAGAAAACGTGATTAAGGATTGTGCACCTGGAATAAAAGACGTTAAAAGATTTCTGTTGCCAGATGTTGAAGCACTTTTTTTAGCTATTAAGTCAGCTAGTAACGGTGGAAAAATAGACATTGACCGTAAATGTCCAAAATGTGAGGCAGATAACACATACGAACTTAATTGTAGCTATCTGCTAGATTCATCTACATTTTTAAACGAAGACGATTTAACCACTCAATTTAGTGACGAACTTGTTATACACGTACGTCCTTACGATTTTGAAATGCGTCAACTATTTCTAAAGCGTGAATTTGAAGAAGAAAAAACTTTTCGTAACATCAATGCGCAAGGTGATGCTATAGATGATATTACGAAAGCAAAATTAATGGCAGAAAGTATAGAGCGTCTGTCTAAGCTTACCTTTAGTTTGGTTAGTCGTAGCATTGAAAAAATTGTAATTTTAAAACAAAATGTTACAGTAACTGATCGTGAACATATAAACGAATGGCTTGTAGGTATTAGTAAGGCACAAGCTGAAATAGTAATGGAAGCGGTTGACAAAATTAATAAAATTGGCATACCAAAAACACTTACTGCACAGTGTACATCATGTGGACACAGTTGGGAGGACGCATTGTCGTTTGATCCAGCAAGTTTTTTCGGCAAACGCTCGCTACAGGGGATGGCGAGCTGATAGCTAAAATGCTTGAAATAATGGAAAAAAATAGAAAGGCTATTCAACAAGAATTAGGAATGCTTGCCTTTTACATGCAAGGTGGCTTAGGCTTTAACGAGGCACATATGCTCAGTTTAGAACAACGTCAAATTCTGAGCAAAGTGATTCAAAGGCACTACGAAGCTATGGATCCAAAAAAGAAAAGTATGCTGTAAATTATCTACGTTTACGCCTTTCTACATAATCTGTTATTCCAAGCAAATACCCAGCCGAAGCATCATCTCTAAAATCGAGCTGCCATCTGTTTTGATTCTCGCTATATAGATGAGGAGCTCGGAGAATTAATAATCTAAACATTTGACTTGTCAGATTATAATGAGGAACCGAGATAGGCATCTTAGAATAAGGAATTTGCACATAACTGGTATGTTCTTCTTCATTATACGAAATTTTTACCAAACTATACGGAATCTGTAAATGACGTTTTGTATCAACTGATTGCTCTTGTATCACTTGTATAGGTGCATGTAGTGATTCCATTTTTAAAGCTTGAATAAACGCATTGCATTGGCCAATTAAATGTCGCAAGACCTCACTTGCCATAGCACGCCTAACAGTAGCATGTATACGAGCAGGTGCAGCAGCAATTTCAATTATAGAAATATGCGCAGGGCTAATTCGTTTCTGTCCTGTGCTATCATATACCAATTGATGCAAGTAATGCAAATGTTGAGGCCATTGTTCTAACGGATATTCAATTAAATTTCTAGGATTAACAGCTCTTTCTGCACATTCATTCCACAGCTTTCGTTCGTTGTCTTTCATAGCCGAAAGCTCAGCAGGATATGCTCTTAAACGCGGTGTTAACCCTTTTATCAAAGCATTGAAATATTCAAGTTCCTGTCGTACAAAATACGACAAATCATTTGAAAGTTGAGCTGGAAGCTCAATTTCAAAATTCTTCATGTATGACGCGCGATTACGCATAGTTGGCGTAACAGATGAAGTGCTGCGCTTTGTATTTCCTTTTTTCATATAGTTAGTTTAATTTATGTAGAAAAAAAGTCAACAACCTACATCAAATAGCTTAAATAGATAACATTGAACTTATTGGAGATATAATGGCTACTAAAGGTAAGGCTAAAGGCAACACAGGCGAACGTAAAATTGCAGATTTTCTCACCAAATTATATGATGCAAAATTTATAAGGGTCCCTAATTCCGGTGCATTTTTAGGAGGCTCAAATAATTTTAGAAAAGCATCTCTAGATGAAGGGCAGATAGCAAGTTTTAAAGCAGATTTAATACCTCCTTCGCACATGCGGAAATTGGTAATCGAATCAAAATTCTACAGCGATTTTCCATTTCATAATCTCATGAAAAATGCTGATATACCACTGTTAGATAAATGGATTGCACAAGCCAAAGCAAGTGCAGACTACGGCGATTTTTGGGTAGTAGTTTTTAGAATTAATCATAAAGGTAGTTTTGTCGTATTTGACTACGAGCATTATCCAAAGTTTTCCTTAGGGAATCATGTAAAATATCACAGTAATATAGTAACCGATTTTGAACAGTTTTTCACCGAAAACAAAGAAACTATATTGTCAATGGTTCAAACAGCAGGCACATAATCCCACGAAAATGACGAAAAGGAATTTTCTTTGAGTACCGTTAAGACAGCAGAAACTCTTGTTATCAGTTCTTCGCGATGACTAATGACAAAAATATTTTTTGCCCGTTCTCTTTCCATTTTCTTCAATATGCCTACTGATCCTTCAAGCCCTTGTGCATCCATACCGTTATCTAGTAGTTCGTCTACAAATACAAGATTAATAGCATGAGACGTATTTTCAAATATATCTCTAAATGCCCAGCTTAATGCCAATATTAGCCTAGTTCTTTCTCCTCGCGAGAAATTGCCAAAATCTAAGTCTTGCCCTAGCAAACTTATTTCTACGCTCAAATCATTTATAAATTTAACTTTGTGCGGTAATCCAAGCTTGTCTAGATATTCATTTAATCTTAAATTTAGGTACGATAAATTTTGGTCTATAATACGTTTACGAATGAAGCTTTCTTTACTTGTTAACAATTTAAGTAAAAATTCTTGATGATCTCTAGATCTTACCAGTTTGTTTAATTCGTCATATGTAACTTCTTGCATCGTGTCTTGCAAACTGATATTTTGATCACTATACGGATTAACAGCAGCCTGCTCTTTAGCTAATTCCTTATAAAGAGCATCAAGTGTGCTTCTGTGATTTAATGCCTCTTCTATATTTTTGTACATAGTCGCAGGCTTTGTTGTAGTGGATAGTACATCTTCAATTTCAGCTAGTTGAGTTTTACAAATATCAAGTTCTTGCTGTTCAGTGTTTACCTGCGAATCTAATTCTATAATTTCTAGCTCAAGTGTTTTACGTATGTTTTCGTGTTCAGAATCATGTATCTCTTGTCCACAAGTAGGGCATTCGTGATTCACAGCTCTATCATAATTTGCAAGTGCAGTTTGCAACCTAGCCGAATGCTGCTGAAAATGCCTAGTTTTAGTGGTAAGATCACGTAATAATGTGACTTTTGATTGACTCAATTGCGAATAAAGCTCTTTGTCTCTGTGTGACTGCAATTCAGCATCAATATCTAGTTTTTCAAGTTCACTTATAGATAACACAATTTCGTTTATCAGTGTTTGTTGTTTATCGTCCCATGCTTGAGATTTACGTATTAAATCCTCAATGTGCCCACGAATACGCTCATTGCTTTGTTTAATTGTTCGAATTCTAAATTCTTCTTGCTCAATGTTGGTTTTAGTAGTGCGTATAAGTTCTTTTAGATTCTCTGCTTTTTGGCTAAGTTGTGTGATACCTAATAGTTCTTCTATTATTTCTCGCTGTTTAGCAGCACCCATGTCTAAAAATGGTTCTGTATATGTGTTAAGTGCAACAATATGCTTGAAGAGTCCGTAACTCATGCCAAGCAAACTATCAATTTCTTTTTGGGTTTCTCTATTCTCTCCCTGTGCTTCATCTGTACTTTCGTCAACATTTTTATTGTCAACTATGTATCGGAAGAAATTTGGTTTTCTGCCCCTCTCTATGCGATATTGATGTCCATCTTTTGAAAATTCAATGGACACCATCATATTTTTTTGGTTAATATTGTTAATCAAATTGTTGATTTTTATGTTTGTTAGGCTTTGACCATAGAGTCCGTATGAAATAGCTTGTAGTATAGTACTTTTGCCTACTCCGTTACGTGATCCGTTTCCGCCTAAATCTAAATTTTCGCCAAGTACCAATGTTAACCCATTTTTATTCAGCTCAACTGTTTGTGAAACATTACCACAGCTCAAGAAATTCCGCATGGTAACGTGTTTAATTGTTAGCATGTATTAGATCTCCTGGTATATGCGTATAAGTTCGTTTTTGTCAATACTTTGTGAATCAATACTTTGCAAATGACTTATTACTATTGTGTCAACACTTTCAAAATCAATGTCGGCTTCATCTAATTGATCTTGATCATCTATTTTAGATGTAATTAATTGTATTTCTCTAGCATTTAATTCAATTTCAAGTAATTCTCGAATAAAGTTAATATCTTCATAGGATGCATCTAAATCTATGGTAATTTTGGCAAATGTTTTGTCATCTATGTACGAAGTAGGGTTAGCAACCACTTGACTTAGAGATAATGTTCTATATTTTGGAGCTTGCGGCCATGATTTGAATACAGGTGTTTCGCCTGGTTTCCAAAACATAATTCCTCTTTCATCATCCCATGCATCAGAATAATTATGTGGAAATGCGTTGCCTATGTACCAGATTTTGCCACTATTTTGACGCTTGTGGAAATGTCCAGAAAATACCTGTTTTTGATGTACAAAATGTGTTGCATTTAACAACCCATGATCTGGCATTTCAACCATTGCATTCATTTTAAATTTAGGCAGTTCAAAGTGTCCAAACATATATGGTGCTTTTAAAGTTGGTACACGCTGCCAATCATCGCTTACTAGCCATGGTACAAATGCTACGTCTCCAATCTCTTGCATAGAGTCAACTGGAATAATATTTTTAAACTGAGAAATATATGGTAGACTGTGAATTTCATACTTGTCTCTATAAAACAGGTCGTGATTACCAATTAGGAATATTGTGTGATCAAAATAGTCGTTTAATAACTTCAGCCCGCTTACAGAATAATTTAGTGTTGAAATATTGATAGATGATCTCACATGATGGAAATCTCCGCCAAAGATACATGTCTTAATGTTTCTTTCTTCTGCTTGTTCAATCATCCATTTTATAAAATTCTCACAGTTATCATTATGTTCGCGACTGTTATTTTTCATACCGTAATGAATGTCGGTAAAAACAACAACCTCCGAAAAATCTGGAATAGGCGTCATCACTGTCCTTCAAATATTTTGTGAATACTTAAACAGTTTAGATACGAAACAAAATGGTAACAATAAATTGCTAGTCTTTGTTTTGTTTCAGTGCATCATCAGTTTGCCGTGTGTAGCTAGGTGATACTCCGTGCATTATAAGAATATCATCGCGTATTGTTTGATTTTTCTTTTCTATGTTGAGAATTCGCATAAAGCTGTTTGTTATGGTCTGAGTGTAGTATGCAAAGGGATTTGGACTTTCGCTTCTGCTTTCATCAAACTGCAAACCAACTTGTGATAATTGCAATAGTGCTTGACTTTTCATTTCTTCCAAATATGTATAACCTCGCCAATTGCCTCTGTGTCCGTATCTGTCCACAAGTTTCATAAACATCAAGGCAAGATTATTTGTCATTTTACCGTGATCTTTAGAAAAGTAACCATTTTCTATGCCTCCGACCCAATGACTTTTTAAAACACACACTGGTTGATCATCTTTAAGTATATAATGTTGAAAAGGAGGGAAATTGCATCTTATACGTTTTTCATTCTCAGTTTTAGCTTTGTTGACCTTTTCTGGATCCACCGGAATATGTTCCATAGTCATTACTCTTGCTACAATGCTTTCGGTTGGAATATTATTTAATGTTAACTTTGATTCAAAATCTTTAGAGTTTTTTGTTGTTTGTTGTTTTTTTTCAGCTACAATTAGATCATGTAATTTCTTTTTCCTAGCCTCTTCAACACGTTTTGCAGTTATATCTGCTACATTTTGAACAATAAAATCATAACGGTTGTATGCAGGATCTATGCAAGAACAGTAAGTTAACTTGCTTAAGTGTATTTCCTCTAGTAAATCTTTGTTGGTAAGATATTTTATTTTTGGTTGAACGGTTACAGCCATTAGCTTCCTTTATAAATGCAATTAAACATATCATTTTAATTAATTTAGCCCAAAATGTCAAAAACTATACTTTGTTCTTCAAGGGGTTAAAAGCGACTATAAATATAAGTGAACCTTATATTTGAGATTGCAATGAGCGATACTTTAACAACGCCTGCTGGAAATGCACCAACATTTAGCATTGAAGAACTTAACAACCCTGGTATTACACTACAAGCAGTTGTTGATTATTTTGCATCTAAAGGAGATACTATTTCTCCAGCTGCTGCTCAACAATTAATAGATTATGCAAAATCTATAGCACAACCGGCTGCTCAACAAAGTGTAGTAACTGGTACAACAGCAACAAATTCCCTGCAACTTGCCCCACCTCAACAATTCACAAATACTCCGTTGCCGGCTTCAGTAGGGTCAACCACAGCTGATCCAATTATACCACCGGGCGGTATTCCAACTGCACTGCCCGGTAATGCTGCATCAACCGGACTTTCAAACGCTGCTCAGCAATTAGGAACGCAAGGAAGTATAATAGGAGTTCCAAATAATGTCGCTGGTGCAGCCGTATCCGGCAATTTTCAAGGTTATATAACAACTGCAAACGCAAACGGGGTACCGTTAGTTCCGCAGGCACCACAAAATTTAAACGATGCAGCCGGTAGACGTGTAAGATTAAGACCTAAACCAAATGCATCATCACAAATATACGGAGCGTCCGGATTAATGACGCCACTGTCAAGCACAAACGGTATGCTTTTTCCATACCAGCCTGCTATCACATGGAGTCAGGATGTAACTTATACCCAGATGGAAATTGTACACGCAAATCAAGATTTTTATTCGTACAGCAAAACTCCTGCTCTTAAACTGACTGTAGAAGGTGATTTTACTGTACAAAATCAAAAAGAAGGTTTGTACTCTCTTGCCTGCATCCATTTTTTGCGCACCGTAACTAAAATGTATTTTGGTGGAACAGGAGGAGTAGGTGACTTATCTGGAACTCCGCCGCCGGTCTTGCTTTTTGACGCATATGGCCAGTTTATGTTTAATGCCCTACCAGTAATTGTAACCCAATTTAGTGTTACATTACCAAAAGATGTAGACTATGTACCGGTACAAACTGCTTATTCCGTGAATACAGAATACGAAACAGGGCAACAGAGTTTTAGTTTTACACAAAACTCTGCGTCGGCATATGATCCCGGTTTAGCTGCTACAGCATTTAACAATTTGATAAAACCTACACCGGCTGCTACTTATTCTCAAGGTTTTGCATGGTTACCGGCTGTGTTTACTATCAGCGTGCAACTAACTGTACAGAATACTCCTCAGAGGCTGCGTGCTTTTAATCTAGATCAATTTAGAACTGGTCAACTTTTGATTAACGGAACTTGGATATGACACAGGCATTTTACAAAGGGACAAGTCCCTATTACACAACACCACAAATAAACAACTATCTTCCATATTTGGATTTCTGGAATACGCCTGTTATTACACCAGATCAAAATGATACACTTTTTACAGTAACTGCCGGATATCAGCATAGACCAGATCTACTGAGTTATGATATTTACGGAACTACTGGATATTGGTGGGTATTTGCAATACGAAACCCTGATGTGATTCAAGATCCAATTTATGATTTAGTTACAGGGCTGAATATCTATTTGCCTGTTAAAACTAACTTACCATCAGGTGGATATTAATTATGGGAATTTTAAACTACTTAGGGTTATCGTCACCAGCATCCCAAGCACAACAAGGGCCTACTCCTAATCCACAACCTGATCAAGCTGCTGGAACATCCAAACCGCAAACAAATACCAGTCAATCACAGTCGCTTGGTGGTCAAGTATCTAGTCTACTCGCAAGCGACAGTGGTGCTAGCACAGTTGGATTGTTAAACAGTTATCTAAATGCTCCAGGTGTTAACAATGCAAAATTTACGTTTGCCCCAAATGTTTTATGGAATTATGCCAACTATACATATCACATACGCTGGAGTCTTACAGGAGATAAAAATGCAGCGTTGGTTCAATCGGCAGGCAGTAGCGCATATGCTAACAATGGAAAAATTATTATTGCCGAAAGCGGAGCAACAGCATTATACAATATCACAGAATTTAAATTTACAAACCTGCTGCCAGGGAATCCATCTACTGCTACAAATGATTTGAAAATGGAAATGACAGTTGTAGAGCCTTACGGCTGTACGCTTGTGGATAATTTATTCAATACAGCACAATCACTTGGTATAGGAAATTATTTTACAACCACATCTTATTTTATTGAAATATGGTTTACAGGATATAACGAAGACGGGACCGTTGCGACAACTGATCTGCATAGTAAACAGTATAAACTTTACATGGTCCAAGTTATTGAAATAGATATTGATACAACAGAGTCTGGTACTACCTATCACATTACTCTTTTACCACAAAATATGTTTCCGTTGGCAGATAGTGTTGGTATAATGTCAAACGCAGCTAATATAGGTCCAGTTGCAACTGTTGGAGAATTTTTTACTAAATTAGCCGACGTATGGACCGCTCAAAACGCCGCTCTTTACGGTGGTAAAGCAAGAATTATATACAAAATCAACACACCTAATTGGATGAAAACTTGGCAATTTAGTCAAGCACCAACCGATAACCAGCGTAATAGCAACATTGATATTATAGGTGGTAATTTACAAAAACCAACTATTAGTATTGCAAGAGGTATGGACTTAGTGTCTATTTTAAACTTTGTCATGAGCATGACAACAGATGGTCAAAATTTTACAGCAGGTGAACCAACCAGTGCCAGTACATCAGCTACCGCAGCAGCTAATATAAGAATAAACGGCATGGCTAATCGTATTGTAATCAAACCAGTTACTAAATTACTAACGCCAATAGATCCGCAAACTAAAGATTATGTGAGACAGGTGACTTATAATTTTTTTCCGTTTGCAACAAATAGATTACTAATTGATCAAAAAACTGCGGAAATGACACGCCAACCTACACAACAAATTCCTAGAAAACAAAGCCTTGCTAACTCATTACGTTTCGCAAAAAGATATTTTTGGACGTACACTGGGCAAAATCTTGATGTATTAAAGTATGAACTTAAACTAAAAATGTCTGCACAAATTGGAATAGCCAATAATCTTGGTCATAACTTGTATGACAATTTTACGTCAGGGCCACAATTTAATGCAAAAGGTGTATCAACGGAAGAGTTACTTAAATACAATACTTTAAAAGGTAATTTGCAAAATGCACAGCAGCAGTTATCTACAACAAGTGATCCTACGCAAAGACAGTATTATAACCAGCAAATACAAGATTACAATCAACAACGCAATCAATTAACAAGCAGATATCCAGGAACCAATTTTGATCAACTATCTGCTAATCAAACAATCGCTGGACAATCTACAGCTCAAGCTGAAGCTCAAGCTAAAGCTGCGGAAAATACAGCTACACAAGCCAGTAATAATGTTACAAATCAATCTTTAAATTTAGCTAATACCGCGGTAACATTATTGCGCGAAACCAAATATTTAGAAGATATAGCTAATACACTGTCCCCCGCAAGCCCAGTTCCAATTAGCACTAGAGTTAATCCCATGCCAACACAACAAAATGCAGCGCTTGGCGGTAGCGGACAATCTGAAAATGCAACGTCGAGCGAAAATCCTGCAAACTTGCCGCCAAATCGCAGTTTGGTAGCAAGTATATTATACGAAGCTACACAGACCTCATATGCAAACATAGATTTGAGCATTAGAGGTGATCCTTTTTGGTTAGGGTTAGGCAACATAGATGAAGATTTCAAATGCGGCGATGGCAATAGTCCAACTCCCAATACTACAGATGCTTTGTGGCCGTGGAATGGTGATACTGGCTTTCTTTTTACTCTTAGAACCGGTACCGCATATAACGAGCAAACAGGATTTATGGACTTAAACGACACAACACTTGTTTGGAATGCTTTTTATACTGTAATTAAAGTTGAAAGTTTGTTTAAAGATGGACAGTTTACACAAACTTTGCACGGTATTAGAGATAACTTAACACAAGCTCCTCAACCAAGTGAAATATCCAATAATGTTCCAAATAATGCACAGGCTGTAGCTGCACAGGCTAAACTTACCGCCGCAAATGCATTTACAAGTGTCACTGGTCAGTCAGCATATTAATAAAATTTATACCATTAAACACGCATAAATATTTGCATGGTAGAACTAACAAAGCATATCAATGCGCCAAAAGAATATTCGCAACAACCAATCGGTAGAGCTACATTACAGGATAAAATTTACGTAGGTTTCGTAAAGTACGTAGAAGATGCTAATACTATGGGCCGACTAAAAGTTTGGATTCCTGAGCTCAGCGGAGATCCAAATGATTCAAATGGCTGGTACATAATGAGCTACTGTTCCCCGTTTGCCGGTGCTACAAATGTACTGGATAACAAAAACGATAATAGTTTTCCTAGTACTCAAAAAAGTTATGGTATGTGGTTTGTGCCGCCAGATATTAACAATGAGGTTGTTTGTGCATTTATAAATGGCGACCCTGGTAGAGGCATTTGGTTTGGATGTTTGTATCAACAAAATATGAATCAAATGGTACCTGGATTACCAGGCAATAATAACCAAGCTACTCTTCCTGTGGCAGAGTACAATAAAAAAATTACACAATCGAGTCTCAAAACTCCAGACAGACCATTATATTATCCTCTTGCAGATCAGCTGAAAATACAAGGACTTGATCAAGATACAATAAGAGGTGTTTCTACAAGCGGTGCCCGCCGATTTGATCCACCATTAAGTGTGTATGGTTGGTTAACACCCGGCGGCAGTCAGCTGGTATACGACGATAATCCAACTAACACATATATTAGACTTAGAACACCAAGTGGTGCTCAAATCATGATAAATGATACCACAGGTTGCATATACATGAATTCAGTTGACGGTAAAAACTGGTTAAGTATGGACGCCGGTGGTCGTATAGATGTTTATGGATATGGTGATATTAGTATTCGCAGCCAAGGCAGTTTGAATTTTAGAGCCGATCAAGATGTTAACATAGAAGCTGGACAAAATATTAACATTAGAGCAAGAGGCACTACAGCCGTAACTCCGGTTGTCAATCCACAAGCTAATGACCCTCAACCTGCTCCTCCTACACCCGGACCTTCGGCTATGGTCGGAGATGGCACTGCATTAGCACTGGCATCACGTATTCCTGGCTCAACATCACTGGCACAACCTGGATATAGCAGTAGCGACGCATTGGTTGCAGTTCAGAATAACTTTAATACAGCCGATGGTATAGTAAATGGTGTAGTTAGTGTAGGAGCATCTGACAGTGATCAAACTTTATTGTTAACTAATATTAGTTTAATAAGAGGAGCATTGAACGCAACTAGTTATGTTTGGATACTGCCTTACAACACAGCATCTGCCAACACGATAAAAACTTTTGCCTTATCAAAAGGGGATCAAACCCTACCGTTGTCTAATTATCCTACGTCTGATAATATTGTTCCAAGAGATTACAACGTAGTGACAAACGATCTAACACCCCTGTTAAAACCAGCAAATACTGCCGGATCTGGACCAACGCAGACAGGCTCAACGGGCAATATTCCTACTTCAACAACTTCTACACAACCTCAAAGTGGATCAGCTGTAATTGGCACAAGTAACTTTAGTTCAGCTACCCCAACAACCGGTAGTCCAGCACCAGTCCCGCCTCCGGCTACATCAAATCTGCCAGGGAGCACTGTTCCTGCTGCGACATCAACGTCGGGTAGTGTAGGTAACGCAGCACCAGCTGGTACAACCACTACTAGCGTTTTAGTGCCGTTTCTCAAACAAGTAGAAGGCAAATCAAATAAAGCATATTGGGATACAGTATCAAATAAGCACATTAGTATCGGTTATGGGCATCAAATTAAACCCAATGAATATGCGCAAGGTTATATAGATACAGGAACGGCAGGCAGAATCGCAGTATCACCTATGCCAAGTACGTCTGTAAATCCACCAAATAATGCTAATGCAACCGACGATCAGTGTTCTGCATTGCTTTCAATTGATGTTCAAATTTACATAGCCGGTGCTCACAGTACTTTAGGCGGTGCGTGGGATATACTTGGCCCTTATCAGCAGGCCGCGCTAACCAGCGTACAATATAATCTTCCAAGCGCACTAAAGTGGATGGTAGCCAATGGCCTTAACAACTTTATCACCAACAATGATCTACAAGGCGCTGCCAATCTTATTATACAAGCACCAAGAAAGGGTATTGGTGATCGCGCAACCAAAGAATCAAATCTGTACATGCAACGCCCAGATTTACTAGGTTCAGGCGGTAGCACGCCTGTTCCGGGCCAGCCCGCAGGCGGAGTCAATAACACAGTTCCTGGTACCGGAAGCGCATCTCGCCCTTCATGTGGATTGGTAAATGAAAATCCTAGTATACAAAATGGGTATATTAGAATGCAGAGTACCAATAGTATGCATCTGCTGGCAAATCAGTATATGTTCCTAACCTCCGGTGCTGACATGCATCGGTTTGCAGGGGCAAACATGTTTGACACCGCCGGAACCAACTGGAACCGGGCAGCAGGCGGATTCGTACACGAAAGCGTTGGACAGGACTATGCACTTGGAGCTTCCAGTGAAATTAACCTTTTTGCAACCCGTGTGGACATAAACGGCACGGCTCCGCCGTTGGCCGTTGCTGCGGTCGCTGCGCAGGGTCCAAATGACATCAATCAACAGGATGGAATTTTAGATACACTTGGAAATGTAATACCCATATTAACAGATACAATTGTATATCATTTGCCTTATCACGAACCTTACGACGATCATGGTGGTAGAAATGCATATGGCATACAAAATGCTACTCAGTACAATACTAATACCGGACTTAGACCCGGCGAAGTTATTACAAACAGTCAACAACCTTTGAATATTATAGGTTCACCGCTGTCAAATATGCCGCTTGGAATCTACCAAGGAGCAGGTTATAATGCGCAGAATCAACCTGTGTATGCATTCAAAGGACCAATTAGTTCAAGCAATGCTGCTCTACAACCATCTGCTAGTGTGCAACTATCTCAACAAGGTACGCAATTTATGGAAGGTTATGAAAATGGAAGTTACATACCAATAATCGTAGGCGAGCCGCCTGTTTCGCAGATAGGTTACGGACATAACCTCACACCTGTCGAAATAAGCACCGGTCAAGTAAGCATCAACGGAACAAGTTATAGTCTATTAAGTCCATTAAGCCAACAGCTGATAGGTCAGCTGTTTCAACAAGATATGGTTGCTGTTCAAAATTGGATGCGTCCAGTGATAAACAATGTACAAGTAACACAGACACAATACGATATGCTTTGCAGTCTTGCATTCAATATTGGTCAGACAAACTTTACTAATGCACCTGTTATAAAAGAACTGAATGCAGGAAATTACCAAAATGTTCCAAATTTATGGATGCAATGGACTATAAACGGTGCAGGTAAACTTGTGCCACAGTTAGTTCAACGTAGATTAGCAGAGGCTACAAATTTCATGCTGTCGCCGTTCCAGCAGACTGTGCCAAATCAAAGTCCTAACGGCCTAAACGCTAATTTTTCCAATACAGGAACAGGACAGGTAACACCGTTGCAGCCAAATCAGTAATTATGAAATTCTAAAGTTGATGTATTCAACAATAGCTTTAGCCATATCGTGTTGACAGTAGGTTTCAAAGCCGTAAAAACCAGGCGCACTATTTGCTTCACAAACTTTGAAACCGTCTTTGTCAAATAATAAATCAACACCTGCAATATCTAGATTCAGTATTCTTGCCGTTTCGCCTGCAATAAATTCAATCTCAGGTGTAATTGCAAATTGTGCCCCAGACCCACCGTTTGAGATATTTGCTCTAAAATCATTTTGAGCTGTGCGTTGCATTGCTCCTATTACTTTTCCGCCGATTACCCAAACTCTTAAATCAGTTCCAACTTTGTATCCAATGTATTCTTGAATAATCAAGCTTTTATTAGTAGACAGGCTGTTGATAAGCTCCATGAGCTCCGCAAAACTTGATTTATTTTTACACAGATAAACACCTTTACCATGGCTGCTTGTTATCACTTTAACTACACAAGGCCAACCGATTTCTCGGTCAACAAGCTCTTCGTTAATAGGCCAACGCACCAACATGGTTTTTGGTATAGGAAGTCCGTGCTTAGCAAGTAATTGGCTAGTTTCTAGTTTGTCTTTTACTCTATCTATACTTGCACTCGAGCTAATAACTGGAACCCCTAGATTTTCTAGTTGGCGCATAGCAGCCAAACAAAAATAATTAGAACCAGAGCCTGTTCTAGCTAGAACCGCATCTGGTAATTCTGGTTTTTTACCATTTAGCCAAACGTTAGTATTGTCTTTCTTAGTAACAATTAAATCAAGAGAATTTGGATGAATTAACTTGGCATCAATGTTATATGCAGAAAATGTTTCTAAGAGCCGATGATTTTCATATTCTTCATTTGTTTTTCTACTTAAAATCCAAATATGTGCCATCCACACATATTTAGCTTTTCTTAAAATTTTTAATGTATAGTGAAAAAGTCTAGCATCTGCTCATCACAGAAATCTTCTGCATCAAACATACCGATCATATCCTGATATTCAGGCCATATGCAATTACAATTGCAACAAATTTTGTCTGCAAATTTGTTATGCTCTGTTGCTTTGCGAACAATCTGCGACGATTCGCAAATAGCACACCATCGCTTACCGTTATCAAAATATTGACCATGCGATGTAGGCATGTTCTCAAATAACTCAATAAGCATCTGTCTTGCTTCGTCATCACCAACTTGTGCCACAAACATGTTTTTGTCCTTTAGTTAATTAAAGTCTTTACTAAACTTTTTTGTATGAGAAAATTTAAAACAGCTTCTGCTTGCCCTCTGCAAAAATTTCTCTGTGTTTCACTGGTTTTTTTCCAATGATCAGCCGTACATGTTCCATACTGTGTATAACTATCAGCGTAGATTATACGAGCCATCTCTTCAATTAAATTTTGCTTAATCAAGGCTGTATTTTCGTTTAATTTCATTTATAAAGGGCCCAACCTGCGAGACTTTTTGATATATGGTGTCGTCTTCAATGGCAATAGCAAAGGTTTCCTCTAAATAAAGCAGCAGTTCTATACGTTCAAGGCTATCAAACTGTAAATCGATAAAAAATCCATTAGAGGATGTATTTTACAATCTGGAATTATAGAGTGTATAAAAGTGAACACTGCGTTTTCAACATTTGGTTTTTTATTCAAAATAGGTTTGGTCATAGTCTAACTCAAAAACGGTGATTTTTTAAGGATAAATATCATTATGGTAACTTTGACAAGTAAAAATCTCTTTGTTGGTTATACTACTGTTAATACGTTTGGTAGTCAACAGCTTGCCGACATTAAATTAGTGAATCAAGATCTTTATAATGCGTTTAATACTCGCAAAAACGAAAGATTAATGATGCCAGGATATGGATTTGGAGGGTGGGAGTATCTATTTGAGCCTATTGATAGCGTGAGAGATCTTATAGTTTATGAGGCGCAACAAATAATAAACAATGATCCAAGAGTACAGTTACAGTCAATAAATGTTACTCAGCAACAATTTGGTGTAAGAATACAGATGCAACTCTATTATGTACCTTGGAATGCCGTTGGAAATTTTCAGGTAGATTTTGACAACCGAAGTGCAGCATTAGGATAAGCTAGGAATTTACAAGATATGGCAACAACACAGCAAGTCAGACAAAGCCAATTATTTGCAGCACAAGACTGGCAGGTAATTTATACTGCCTTTACTCAGATTAACTTCAATGCATACGATTTCCAAACAATTCGTACAGCAATGATCAATTATATCAGACTAAATTATCCAGAAGATTTTACAGATTGGATTGAAAGCTCTGAATTTGTAGCCATTATTGATCTACTGGCTTATCTTGGTCAAAGTCTTGCTTTCCGTATGGACCTTAACACCAGAGAAAATTTTCTTGAAACTGCAACACGTAGAGATAGTATTTTTAAACTTGCTAGAATGCTATCCTATCAACCTCAGAGGTGCATTCCAGCTAGTGGACTATTGCAAATTACAAGCATAATTACAGATCAACCCATAATTGATCCAGATGGTAACAACCTTCAAAATGTACAAATCAATTGGAATGATTTGAATAATCCAAACTGGTATGAACAGTTTATATTGGTATTAAATGCTACTCTTAACACTACTAATACCTTTGGAAATCCAAGCCAAAAGGGCACAGTGAACGGAATTCTTACCGAGCTGTATGAAATGAATAACACAAGTATTCCAACAAGTGTTATTCCTTTTACAGCAAGTGTAAGTGGCAATACTTTAAATTTTGAATTAGCAAATGCAGGATTTAATACTGGTACCACTCAAAATATCTTAAATTCTGGATCTTTTTACGAAGTCAACCCGAATCCTTTGAACAGCTGGAATATAATTTATCAAAATGACGGTAATGGGTTTTCAAGTCCAAATACTGGATTCTTTTTCTATTTCAAACAAGGAACAATGCAGTATCAGGATTATCTTTGCGAGCAACCAATTGCCAATAGAATAATAGACGTAAATGCTGACAATGTTAATCAAACTGATATTTGGGTACAAAATGTTGATACAACCGGTCTTGTTACCACCCAATGGACACAGGTTCCAAGCGTAGCAGGATTTAATATTATCTACAATAGTATTGCAAACAACGTTCGTAACATATTTGCTGTAATCAGCAGAAATGTAGACACAAGCGATCAGATATCTATACGTTTTGCCGACGGTACATTTGGAAATGTACCAGTAGGTGTAATTAGAGTATGGTATAGAATAAGCAATAATCTTACATATCAAATTTTACCGGCAGACATTACTGATCAAACTTTTGCATTTAGTTATGCAGATCAGCTTAATAATATCTATAACGTAGCCTTTACAACCAATTTACAATATACTGTTACAAATGCACAAACAGCCGAAACTAATCCTCAAATTGCACTAAATGCTCCACAGGTCTATTATACGCAGGATAGGATGGTAAACGGTGAAGATTATAATCTTTTGCCATTAAGTAATCCTGCAGCATTAAAGGTCAAAGCTGTTAACAGATATTACAGCGGTCAAAGCAGATACCTTGATATAAATGATCCAACTGGTAGTTATAACAGCCTAAACGTTGTATGTACCGATGGCATTTTTTACAGCGAAAACGATCTGAATACAGTGTCAATTTTAAATTCACCCGGTATTAATCTATCTGTTATTGTGAACACACAAATTCAACCGCTTATAAATGGTAGTCTGGGCCAGCAAAATGCTGCATCAGAATTAGAGGATTTTTATTATTATAATTATCCTCGTATATCCGTGCCATTTGGTTACACATGGAATACTATTACAAGTTCTACTAAAAGTTGCACAGGTGCAATTTATGTAGGATCCGTGGCTGTACAAATTGGCAATTATGCACCTATGCTAAGTTTCCTCGGTTATATTACAACAGGATCAATAATTAAATTTGCTAGCGGTACAATAGCATCTGTAGTTGGTATTATAGGTGACGGCACTGGTGTAAATTTAACAGGATCTATAAACGGTATTGCATCGGGTCCTAATGCTGGCCCAGGAGCTGTAACTCTAAGCGTTACGGTTGCCAGTAACGATGTCCCTGTTCAAATAATTACAGCTTACAATGCCACTTTGACTCAATCTTCTGTTAATTCTATTGCCGCAGCTATGGCGTCGCATACAACCTTTGGAATCAGATATGCTGCACAAGGTATTCTTAATTCACAAGGCACCTTAGATTACTGGGTGGTAATTCCAACATCTGATCTCAATTCAGCGACTACATTTAGTACTGCATATGCTGGCAATACATCAAATACCAATAAAGATAATAGTTGGTTACTCATTGTTTCCTGGAACGGAGCAGGCTGGACTGTTAACAGTAGAGCATTACGTTATATCTTCGAAAGTGCTACACAGACACAATTTTATTTTGATAGCTTTGAAAAATCTTTCGATCCAAGTACCGGATCTGCAGAGTATGATTATATTTCAATACTAGGTACAAATGAAAATTCAAATACAGCATCAATACAGACTGTAGTTACATCGATGACAGCTGGTAACAATACTGTTATCGTAGCAAGTTCATTAGGGATCGAAACTGGACAAATAGTTTTGGGACCCGGAATTCCACCAAATACAATAGTATCTTCACTTTCTTTAAATTTGATTACACTTTCAAACCCTGCAAGCCTCACCCAAACAAATAGCCAGATAATTTTTTACCCTCAACCATCATTGGGACAAGATTATCTATGGCAAATAATTGGACAGCAAATTGAGCCAGACGGCTATGCCGATCCTAGCAGTGTTAGAGTAACTATGTGGCAGTCTAATAATTATGGCGTTCCAAATAACCCAGATGAGTACAATGCCGTTGTAAATCCTGCTGTAAATGCATCGCATTTATTATTTTGGCAACAAATTTCTTCATCTGAAGGATATCAATACTGGCAACCAGTTGAATTAGACCCTTCTCAAATATTCCAAGACGTAAGTCAACTTCCGCCTATTACCGTGATAATTAATGGACAATTAACAGTCAATACCTATTGGGTACCTGGCAAGATTGTTTATACAATAAATCAGCAAATAGTTTATCAATATCAAAGCATTGCCGCAGACATTGTTGGAACTTTGGTAAATGTAACAACCAACTGGAAAGTAAGAATAGGCCGTGATAACCTAGCATTTACCTGGGTCCATTATGCTCCTACTGACCAAAGAATTAATCCTGCTGTGACAAATGTAATAGACATGTATGTGTTGACTAGCTCTTATAATCTTGCTTTACGAAATTGGATAGCAACAAATGGCAGCTTGGCATCAATACCATTACCTGAAACAAGTGCAGAACTTGCGGCCACGTTTAGTAATCTAGATCAATATGCAATGATGACTGATCAAATGATTTGGCATCCAGTTAGTTACTTGCTTTTGTTTGGTCCACAAGCAGCACAAGAATTACAGGCAAATTTTCTTGTGGTCCCTGTTCCAGGTACAACTTACACAAATAATCAAATTCAAAGTTTGGTTATACAAACTATAAATCAATATTTTGCATTGGTGAATTGGGATTTTGGGGATAGCTTTTTCTTTACAGAAATGGCAGCATATGTACATCAAAACCTGGCTACAATTATAGGCAGTATCGTAATGGTTCCTCAAAATTCGCAGTCAGCTTTTGGCAATTTATTTGAAATAGAGTGTTTGCCTAATCAAATACCAATCAGCTGTGCTACAGTTCAAAACGTGCAAATAGTTCAAAGTCTTACCGATTCAGTTTTAAGGATAAGCAATAACAATGGCTAACGAAAATACAACCTACATAAAGCGTACTCCAATTGATTTACTACCAAGTTATTTTCAAACTGATTCGCTTAAAAAATTCTTTAATGCAACTGTAAATCATTTATTTCAGCCTGCTAGCGTTGAATTTTTAAATGGATATGTAGGACAAATACCAGCGTGGTATAATTCTACAACTGATTTTTATATCCCAGAGCCAAATTCTAATAGAAAAAATTATCAGCTTGATCCAACTATAGTTAGCGCAACTTATCAGAACCCTGAGTTGTCAAATGCAATGTTCTATGAAGATTTAATTAACCAGTTAAATTTCCAAGGGGCTATTACCAATAATCATAATAGATTGTTTAACCAAGAGTATTATTCCTGGAGTCCTCCAATAGAACTAGATATGTTTGTAAATTATACAAACTATTATTGGTTACCAAATGGCCCGGATGCAATAGAATTATTAAACACAACTGATCTAAACAATACAGCAGTTGGACAAACACAGTATTCATATGTTGGAACCGTTAAATATCTAGCAAACAATACAATAGCTACATTTACAGAGGCTGACCCGTTGGTCTTTTCCACGGGGTTGAAAATAATTCCTACAGCTGATCTTACCATATCGCTAAATGGTAAACAACTTATTATAGGCGGGGTAGGTCAATCTATACAATTGATCAATATAACAGACAATGCTGCACGCAGTTGGGATCTTAGTGGTTGGGATCTATATGGTTGGGATGGTATTGCTAATTCTACTCCACTGTATATTACAATTGAACGTGGCAGTAATGATAATAACCAATGGAGTGCAAATAACGGCTGGTATCATATTGATATCATAATGCTTAGCCAATCTTCATCGAGTGATCTTTATCAACAGCAGGCTCAACGACCAATACTACAATTTGACAAAAACTTAGAATTATATAACTACGGTACAAATAACCGAGGTACCATTAGTATAGTTGATACGCAAAACACTGATATTTTAAACAGTATAGTCGGGCAACCTCATTGGTCAATAGAAGGTATTCCATTACAAGATGGCATGCGTATATTAGGCTTAGCAGATAAAAATGCCAAAGCCGCTGGTAGAATTTTTATCGTAGGAGGCATCTCGCAAGGTGCTATTAGTCTTACTGTTGATACATTTGGATGCCTTCACTCCAATGGCGACCCTGCTATAGGTGATAGAGCAACTGTTCAATTTGGTACATTACAAGGACAGAATATTTTATATAGCAGCGCAGGATGGTCAAATAATTGCCAGCAGCAAATTGGCTTAATACCTCCATTATTTCAATGCTATGATACTAATGGTAATAGGCTTGATGATCCTAGTGTTTACCCGCATAGTTCATTTGCCGGTAGTCAATTATTTTCTTATAGTGTAGATAGCTCGCAACCAGTAGATCCTTACATTGGTCAAAGTTTAGAACTAGATCAATTTGGAGATTGGGTATTCAATAATAATCTATCAACGAACACATTTTCATTTGTTTTAGACGGTACTAACACCGCCTATAACGGTTATATTTTTGCAAAAATCAGTAACGGAAATGAATCATCATACACCAATTCATGGTATACAGCTCCACAACTTAGTCGTCAATATATAATTAATCAATATAACGTAATAAGACCTACGACCAATATAACAATTGATCAAGAACCTGCTGTCCAAAGTCCCAATACACTTCCGACAATATTTGTATATGTGACTGCAAACCAAAATCAAACATTGCTTACAAATAATGTCGATTATACTGTAAGTGGTAATACGATAACCTTGGTACAGCCGGCTCAAGTAGGTTCAATAATTACTATAGCGTCTTGGAATCCAGTAGCACCAAATTCTATAACTGGATACTATCAAATTCCATTAAACATCAGCGCCAATCCTAATAATTTGCCTGTAACTACACTTAGCCGCAGTCAATTTTTACAACAATTCCAGGAAATTATACAAAACCAAACTGGTATCAGCGGTCCTGCACTAGGTAGCAATAACTATCGTGATACAGCTCAGGTTAAAGGTTTAGGATTGAGCATACTGCAACATAGTGCTCCTGTGCTGAAATTAGGTATGTTAAATTCTGTGCCATTGGCATCAATAAATCTTACAACAGCATATACAGATCCGATGCAGAGTATGCAATATGCTGAAAACAGTTATACAAGATTTTACAATCGTCTATTAAATGCGTTATTCGCTCTTTCAGTCAACCCTTCCTACGCTGCAAGTTCAGATGCCTCTGCGTGCGAAGCCTATAATACTTCTAAACTTTTAACCGATGCATTAAATCGGATTAACATTGGAAAAACTCCTGCATCGCCCTGGGCTAATACAGGTTATGGCGGTTATCCCGGTGCTTACGGTCAAATTCAAGCAGCAATTCCTCTATATATTCCTGCTACTGCAACAAGATTAGGTATTACTCCAGCTTATCAACCACAGGTTTACTATGATTTATCTTATAGCACACCTAAGTTGACTATACAGACACACGACGGTGCAAGAATAATAATGATTGATCAGCAAGGTTTGCCGTTAGGCACCATACTAAACAATCAGTATTTCACTACTAATCCAGAACAGTTAACTAACCCTGTAGCGGCTGCTTGGTTACAATTTGAATTGAATATGTTCAATAATCTTCCGCCGTCTTATTCCAATATTGATACTACGTTAGCATTCAACATTACTGCCTACTCGCCAGGAAAATGGAGAACATCTGATTATTCGCAGACCGAATTTATAAGTTTGCAACGAGGGTTTTTTGATAGATGGTGTAATCAAAATCAAGTTAATTTTGCAGACAATACCACATATAACGAGCAGGATCCGTTTAGCTATAATTATAGCAGCGTAAACGATAAGCAGGGCCAACCTATTCCAGGTTATTGGCAAGGAATTTATAGATGGTTTTATGATACAGATAGGCCTCATACACACCCTTGGGAAATGTTAGGCTTTTCTCAAAAACCAAGCTGGTGGGACAATCAATATGGTCCTGCACCGTATACCAGCGGAAATACCGCATTATGGGAAGATCTAAGAGATGGCATAATTCGTCAAGGTGCAAGGCAAGGTACAGACAGCACCTATGTACGACCAGGTCTTATGTCTTGTATACCAGTTGACACTCAAGGAAATCTTTTACCACCTGTGTTAGCAGGATGTGCGGCATACATTCCTTCAAAGTCTGCTGCAAGAGCAGCCTGGGTCTTTGGTGACGGCGGGCCAGTTGAATCAGCTTGGTATTATTCCCAATACTATCCTTTTGTCAGTTCTATGACAGCCTATCTTATGAAACCGGCTGCCTTTATTGAGTACACTTGGGATAGTCTGCGTACAGAATACATTTACGCCAATACACCTAATAGTCAATTAATTTATATTGATACAAATGCAAGACGTAGTAGCAACCAATTTTATATCAATAGAGAAATTCCATCAGCACTTGTAACTGGAACATATGTCCCAAATGAATCAGATTTGAACTATTTTGCTAGCGCAGGTTTTCAAGTGTGGATTTCTGAATATGTGGTATCGCAAGGATTGAGTGTTACATCGTATGTGGGCAATCTAATACGAGGTGCAAATGTTCAACTTGGACATCGTATGGCAGGTTATATAAATTTAAGCAACTTTAGAGCTTTAGTTGATAGCTTTGGACAGCTTGGCTTTAATAGCCAAATAGTGCCTGCTGAAAATATAAAGAATTATCTATATAGAAGCACTAGCACAGGAATTTATTTTTATAGCGGTGTCGTTGTACAACAGGTACAAAATGGTTGGCTAGTCTATGGATATGATGCCACCAATCCTGTTTTTACAGTTATTCCAAATAATACTGCAGGTCCAAAAAATAATATAGTAGTTGGCAATCAAAAAGTAACAGAATATACAACTGGACTTGTTGGACAAACAAAGACTGTCTATTACAACAGCCTTATGACTACCTATCAAGAAGTATATGATTTTCTTGTCGGCTATGGAAGATGGTTAACCTCTCAAGGTTGGATATTTGATCAATACGACAGTAATTTAGGTAATGTATTGGATTGGACACAGAGTGCTAAAGAATTTTTACTTTGGGCCCAAGGTAGCTGGGCAAATGGCACAGTTTTAACACTGAGTCCAAGCTCACAATCTGTACAATTTGCGACGACATTTGGTATGGTGCAGTATGTTAATGGAATTATTGCAGGAACGTACCCTGTTGTAGATAGATCTGGGAATCCAATTTTAAGTCAGAACCTTAGTATAACTCGTACGGATACAGCTGTAACAATACAGCCAACTAATGACCAGGGTATTTATGGTGTCAGGCTGTTTACAACAACTCTTGAACATGCTGTGTTTTTTGATAACGAAACAGCTTTCGGTGATATAATTTATAGTCCTTTATATAACTTGCAACAAGAACGCATTAAGATCTATACCTATCGAGCTAACGGATGGAATGGAACTATTGACGCACCCGGATACCTGGTGATCCAAAATAATGCAACCGTTAATGGACAAACTGTCTCATCAAACACATGGACATTGACAGATAATTTTGAAAAGACAGTTAGTGATTTTACTAGATATTTCAATATAGATGAACCGACAAACTATCAGTCTATACAGTTTGGAGGCGGCAATATAATTACTAGTACAACTACACTTGGCGCCATAGATGATCAAAATATTAGTGCTCTTTCGAAACATTTAATTGGATATCAACCTAGACAATACTTGCAAAATCTGTTGATAGACGAATCTGTTGAATTTCAATTTTACCAAGGATTTATTCGCCAAAAAGGCACTCTTGCATCAATAAATTCGCTACTACGCAGTTCAACTGTGATACCAACTGGATCAACATTTAATTATTATGATGAATGGATGATTAGGGTTGGAACTTATGGCGCAACTGCTTTAAATGTTGAAATGGAATTTATTTTGCCTCAAGCAGGTATAAATTATGATCCACAATGGATAAGATTTTTTGCCGCAACAAGTAATAATCCTTTTTCAAATGTATTTGATATTCTTCCAAATGATCCATTGCTGATTACTCCACCAAAAAACTATTCAACTGATATATTTGCTACTAGACCAACATTTGTTAACAACCGCAATACTGACATTCCAACAGCTGGTTATGCTCAACTCGGTGAAACAAATTGGTATGTTGTGAATACTTCAAACCTTTTACAGTTATATCTAGAGCAATATAATACCATAACTCCGTTGCAACCATATGATACTGTTTGGCAATTTATAACTGATAATAGCAGCTGGATGGTTTGGGTTCTAGCACCTGCGTTAAGCAGTGTATCCTATACAGTGCAGAGTCAGTCATCAGGTCAACCTACTATTATTGTCACAAATGGACCACACGGATTGCTTAACGGCGACGCTGTTGTAGTGAATAATGTTGCAGGTGTACCAGAAATAAATGATACCTATATAATTAGTTCTGTCACAAGTACAACATTTTCAATATCTCTTAGTACTTTTACAGCCGGCGCCGGCGGTAACATTTACGTTTATCGTCCAATGAGATTTGCAAATTTATTTGATCGTGATACAAGTTCGCCACCCGGTGGATATCAGAACGGCATGATTGTATATGTAGACGAAGGTGGAATAGTTCCTGGTGCATGGACTGTTTACAAATTTGTAAACAATGAATTTGTGCAGTATAGACAAGAAAATTTGAAAGTAAATCCAGATTTAATTGAATCAAGTGAAATATATAACCTCAAGACCGGTGCAAATTTAGCCAATTTAGATTACTGGGACCCAGCAAAAGGTAAAATACCAGGACAAGCCGAAGCAGAATTGAATTATATAACCGATTTTGACCCTGCTAAGTATACCAGTGGTGATACTACAGGATACGCTGTTAATTCTACCTTGGCATGGTCTAGTGCCCAAATTGGTCAAACATGGTGGGATGTAAGCCAAGTTCGTTACATAGATTATGAACAAGGTGATGAATCATATAGGTTGCGAACATGGGGACAAATTGCTCCAGGTACACAAGTAGTGGTTTATGAATGGGTAGAAAGCAGTATAAGCCCGATTGATTGGCAGACTGCTGTAGCGCAACAAACCCCAATAACTGTGAATGGAAATGTTATTATACCATCGGGTACTGTTAAGAGCCCATATAACTGGACTGAGCAAACACAATATAATTCTCAAAAAGTTCCAACAACCTATTATTACTTTTGGGTTGGCAACAGCAGTATGTCACCTACCGCAACCAGTAGAACTCTATCGACTCTGGCGTTAACCAATTATATATTACAACCTGCACAAACCAATACACCGTGGTTCGCTGCAATAAGTACCAACAGCATAATAATAGGTAATGTACAAAATCTACTGGTAGGAGACGATATTGCACAGCGCATCAATTATACCAGTCAACAAAATAATGCAAATATCTATAGTCAGTGGGAACTAATAAGACAAAATGATCCTAGTAGCCCAATTAATCCAACGGTTTGGTCTAAATTAAAGTCAAGTCTAGTTACAGTAGACGGCCTAGGCAATGACGTACCAGATTACAAACTAAATGAATATAACAAATACGGAACATTTATACGTCCTCGTCAAACCTGGTTTGTGGATAGAGTAGCTGCTGCTAACCTATTTGTATCCACTTTTAATAATTTAATTGCTTCAAGCAGTGTGCCGCTAGTTTACGACGCTACCCGTACAAACTGGCTAAATTATTTTACTGCTTCCGAACCCTTACCGCCGCAATATTCTACTACTTCATTTGTAATAAGCGGTACGACTAGTAATAAACTTGTAATTACACAAAGCACAGAAGGACTTGTGGTTGAACAACCTATTATTTTTGCTGATTCGGTTGGTACAATTATTGCCAACATAACCTATTTCGTGGCAAAAATATATAGTCAAACTGAGTTCAGCATAAGTGCCCAGCAGGGTACAGCTGAACTTGTGCTAACAAATAGTTCCGCGTCAACTACAGCATCACAAACCATTACAAACTGGGATTATCAGGTTCCTGACATAAATTCTAGAAATAATCTCATCGGTGCTATCAATTTTGGACAAAAAATACTTGTTGGTCCTAATTTAGTTACACAAAATAGATGGACAATATGGTTATACGAACCAATAGATCCACGCATATGGATATTGGTTCAAATGCAAAGTTACAATACAAACCAATATTGGCAATATGTAAACTGGTATGCATCGGGGTACGATGCACAAAATACTCCTACTCAAAGCGTAGCAACTATTGCCGATTTAGATGCAATATCTAATCCTATTCCAGGTCAACTTATTCAGGTTCAAAATGGCGGAGATGGAAATTATCAATGGTATGTCTATAATGGCGGAAATTGGAATTTGGTATGTCAGCAAAACGGCAGCGTACAACTTTTACCATCATTATATGATTGGTCAACATATATTGGCGGATTTGACACTGTACCATTTGATGGAAGCGGAACCAATCTAGTCTTTAATCCTACAGCTGGTTTTGATCCAAATGCAGCTACAGAATTTTCATACATAATTGATGGAATTTATTACGCAATTTATCCAGGACCAAATTCTATCGAATTAAACCAATTGTTTTTTGCAATGATAGACTTCGTTGTTGCCGAGCAAACAGATGTTGATTGGATTTTCAAAACTAGCAATATAGTGTTCACTGGATTTAATCAACCATTAGCAGAATCGCCAATCTTAGCAGTTGATAACACAAGCAGCATACTTGGTTTCATAAACGAAGCTAAACCATATCACGCTCAAATTCAAGCGTATATAAATGGGTATAGTGCTAACGATACCGGAAATGTTGCAGTAGTTGATTTTGATGTTCCGTTTAGTTATCTCACAGAAGGTACACCAGGTACTGCTCAATTGCCTTCAAATATTACGGTCACATCGTCAAATCTCGAATATCAAGAATATTCTAGCACATACACTTCGTGGTATAATAACTATCAGCCTGCACAGTATCTTAATGAGCAATCATATATCGATCCATCATTAATTAGAACGTTGTCAACAAAAATTGTATTTGACAGAATATCAACACCAGCATTAATTCCAGGCTGGGGTAGCATTTGGTCTATTTTTGGATGGGATGCGGAAACTGCAGGTCAAAATTTTGGTGCAATTACTAGAATAGAAAGTTACTATGAGCCAACTGCAGGCATGCTTCCAAACGTTTTAAGCGATTTAATGCAAGGCGTAGCATACAAAGGACAAATTATAGGGAATTTAGGATTTAAAGCAGAACCAGGATGGGACGGTGGACCATGGGGCGGCACACTAGGATGGGATGCAGATTCAAATGTTATAAATGCCTATCTTGATCAGATTATCCAAGGTGGTGCGTTACCACAATATACTTCAATAATAGGTGACGGCCAAACAATATCCTATCAGCTTTTACCAGGTGCTCAAAATCCAAACAATTTGGTTGTATGGACTGACGGTGATTTGCGTTTGTATGCAGTTGACTGGATTGTACCAACTTTTGCTACCAATGCCTATGTTGTCAATGGTGGTTCTGGTTATCAAGTAGGCGATCAACTTAATATTATAGCAGGTACGTGTGCGGTACCAGTACGACTAAAAGTAACTGAAGTTTCACACGGATCTATCACGAGTGTAGAAATTATAGGAAAAGGCTCGTACTCTACTGTTACACCAGGACCGTATAATACTGAATATCCGCAGTCTTATCCAGGATTAGGTTCTAGCGCAAGCATTGATATTGACTGGGAGTGCAGTGTAATCCAGTTTACTACAGCACCTGCCGGCAGTGATAAACCTAATGTCTATGTGTTGTATATTGGTACAACATTCGAGTCTGCTCCAACTAACACAAGCGATTCAATATACGATGGATATAAATTTGTGCAACCGTATGTAGATGAAAATCATCCAGAAGAATTATATCCAATGCTACCAAGAGACTGTTTAATTATGGATACTTGGTCAGTACCAGTAAGCGGCAGGCCTACTGTTGCAAACAGAGTTTATATAACAGACGGTGAAACTGAACAATTTGATTTGTTAGTCTTGCCACAAAATAATGATGCAGTAATGGCATATCTTAACGGTGTACCATTAACAATTGGTATAGGCGGTGATGCAGTTGTAAATTTTGATACCCGCAAATTAGTAATGGTAAATCGGCCATCAGCAGGCCAACTTCTTTACATAACTAGTATCGGTTTTGGCGGATCTGGACAATCAGTACAGGGTGCATATATTGTCAATTCTGGAACTGGCTATAAAACAGGTGATTTAATTTATCTTACAGCGTCTATGGCATATCCACCAAATGTGGAACCTGCAGTTTTGAAAGTTAATGAAGTATCTAAAACTAAAATTGTATCAGTGTCCGTAGAGTCACCTGGATTATATCCTCGAATACCTGATCAGCCTGTTATGCAATCATCTACAACAGGATCAGGACAAGGAGCCACATTTAATTTAGAATGGACCAACAGATTTGACATCTATAAATTCATAGGCGATGGATCTACAACAATTTTCACCATCCCAGATTTTATTCCAGGCACGACAGGTGTTCTAGTAAATGTAAATGGACAAGTAGTAGGATATACGTTATTCAACAATGGAATACAGCTAGTACAAGTACCGCCATACGGATCTAGTATACTAATAGCCGTATTTGCTGATCAAAATTTCAGCACAGTAACAGAAAATGTTTTCACTATTACTATTCCTAATTATTACAATTACCCAATTACGGTAGCAGGAAGCAGTGCTCCGGCCTATCTATCAACACTTGTTAGAAAAAACGGAAAGTTAATGAGTCCTCCTGTTATTCAACAATTTAATGGTGATGGTACTTTACAAGCATTTACAATTACTGTTGATACTTCAAATGCTACTTCCCTGCAAGTTTATATAGACGACGTTTTACAGCCGTCTAGTGCTTATTCAATTGTGAACAATTTGCTATCCTTTAATGTCGCTCCGCTAAATCAATCTAACATAACCCTACTGTGTATAGGAGCTTCTACTGAATATTTAATTGCGGGCGGCAATATAAGCTTTGCACCTGGTAGCATTTCAGTTGGTGATGTGATTATTGTTACAACTTATACTCAAGATGTTGATTATCAATTCCGAACAGATGAATTTGTTGAAAATAATGCAGGACAATATGTACTTTCTGCATACCCTAGTGATTTCAGTACCATTCAAGTGTGGTACAACAATGTTCTACAAGTTCCGTTACATGACTATAACTTAAGTATTATACCTGGCAATTCTGGTTGGAGTACCGGTGGACGGGACGTGTACATGTGGGATGAAAACGTACCAACTCGAGTATCTGTAGACATTCAACCAACAGATGGCTGGGGCATGGTGTGGGATTCCGCAAAAGGGTGGAGCTATGTTGGACAGCTAGTTGTAACATACATGCTAGGTCGCGAAAATGCACCTGGAATTGCATGGAGAACAACAACAGGTTGGGATGAAACTCTTTCCACAGTAATAGATACAACCCGTCAAACTTATTTGCTGGGAGATTTGTACACATACAGTGTTGCTATAACTGTAGCTGATTTTACAGTTTTAACACCCCCTCAATATCAAATACCAGGACTGGTATATATAAATGACGAACTTATTAGCTTCACTGACATTGTGCAAAGTCCAACAGCTAGCTACCCTAATCGTGCACTCTTAACCGGGATACAACGAGACAGATTGGGCACATCAGGTTCGCCTGAAACATTATACAATTGCCAATATTATAATGGCGACGGCTTCGAAACTTTCTTCGCTATAGAGTCTGCTACACAGGCTATTTCTACCAGTGTGTATGTAAATGAAGTTTTACAAGTTGAGAACAAAGATTATGTAATTACAACCAATTTACCCGGTAACACAGTAGGGGTTCAGTTTAATGTACCACCAACCGTTGGTACAAAAAATGTGCAAATTATAAGTTTGAATCAGATAAGTTATAAGACACAGATTAGTCACGTAAACGGTTCAGCTGTAATAGATGCAGGCAGAGATGTACAAATACCGGGTGGTTACAATTGGGAACCGACACCAAATGGATTACAGTACTCAACATCTAATATGGCTTTATTCCTTTTAGAGCATTCAATAGGTGGATAAATACTGTCATGACAAACACAACTATTCCCACAACATCAAATGTACCTGCTAAACAAAAAGATGACGACGTAGGTATTATGATTTACGGTAATGTAAAAATACGAGATATAGATAGTGGGAAAATTTTAGTAAACCAGCGAGCTTAATGAGAGAAACATGAACGACAAGTTAAAAAAATCAATTATAGGTCACGTGCTTATTAGAGATAAAGCCACTGGCGAAATTCTAGTAGATAAACACAACGCAATCAATTATGAAAATTTTTCAATAGCATTAGTACAAACAATAGCAAATAGACCAGACGGTTGGATTCAAAATATGTGCTTTGGTAACGGAGCAGCAACCGTCAGCGGAACTGGAACAATCACATATCTTCCACCAAATGTTGTAGGTACTTCTGCACAATTGTACAACGAAACCTATTTCCAATGTGTAGACGATTTAAGTCCTTTAAACAGCAATCCTTCGCAGAATTACATAACAACTGCCCATGTAAATGGAACAACCTACAGCGATGTTATTGTTACCTGCACACTTGGGTTAGGCCAACCTGCCGGCCAAGCAGCATTTGATAATACTACAAACATTACCGGTACGTATGTGTTTAACGAATTAGGCTTAAAATCTTATAATGCAACTGATGCAGCTAATGGAACTGATACAAATGGTCTATTGCTGTCACATGTTGTATTTAGCCCAGTTCAAAAAAGTCTAAACAGGCAAATAGAAATAGTCTATACCATTCGAATTCAAACAGTGTAATATGACTAAATATAAGATTACAAATAAAGGTAACATTAATGGCCACTAATATTTTCAATTACAACGGTACGTTAGCTACTACAATTGCAGACGGTGCATTAGATGCCACAACATCTATTGC
>Ga0316230_1000987_pt1 | contig 33318 bp, 53 predicted proteins | sample TBH18025metaG_FD_206004 | JGI IMG/M metagenome (GOLD analysis project Ga0316230, IMG submission 206004) | Freshwater microbial communities from Trout Bog Lake, Wisconsin, USA - TBH18025 | ecosystem: Environmental > Aquatic > Freshwater > Lake > Hypolimnion/Profundal zone | place: USA: Wisconsin...
CTAGATTTATACCCGGCTTCTTCAAGGTTAGTGTGTTTCTATATGGTAGTAAATATCATAGCGTAATGTGCTACGAAATGACCTATTGTGTTGGACAGTAGATAAATGCACATATCCAACACCATATGCAAACACATTAACAGCGTCGTACCGGTCGCCGGACTTAGGTTGAATTCCTAATAGTGTGTTTCTATATGGTAATGTAGCATAGCGGCTAATGCGGCACCTTCATACGGTGTTTATCGTGAGTTCGAGTCTCACCATTACCACCAAGTTATTCCGGAGTAGCACAGCGGTAGTGCAGTTGACTGTTAATCAATTGGTCGGTGGTTCGATCCCACCCTCTGGAGCCAAATTTGCCTCGTTCGTTCAATGGAGAGGATACGATGCTACGAACGTCGGGATGGTGGTTCGATTCCATCACGGGGCACCAAAACAATGTAGAGGTACCAGAGCACGGCTTAATGGCACTGATTGCAAACCAGTTGATTCGTCGGTTCGAATCCGACCCTCTACTCCAATTTATAGAACATTTAGGTGTGGCCATAGTGTAATGGTAGCACTACATGTTGTGACCTTGTCAGTACGGGTTCAAATCCCGTTGGTCACCCCTAAATGTTTTATGCCAGCGTGACTTGGAAGTCAGAGAGTCCTTATAAGACTTTTAGCGCCAGATTAGCGTTCTTGAGAGGGTTCGATCCCCTCCGCTGGTACCAATGCCCCTATGGACAAATTGGTAAAGTCGTCTCTCTCAAAAGGAGAAGTTCTCTCTGTTCGAATCAGAGTAGGGGTACCAAACAATTATGGAGGGCCAAACCGACTGGTGACGGTAACGGTCTTGAAAACCGCCGAGTGTTAATAGCGCCTTTAGAGTTCGACTCTCTAGCCCTCCGCCAAATTAGGAAAAAGGTGAATCTCACCGCTTCCGCCAAATGACTAGTAATCCATCGATAAATATGTTAGCATATAATTTTCCAGGAGGAAAGATCATGGGTTTATTAAGTTTTTTAAAAAGTGCCGAACAGGCGACTGAAGACGAAATTCGTCGTGCTTCACACAAGGCTTTACACGTTGCCGCACTGGCGTTTAGCGATGCTAAAAAGTTAGTCGAGGATGCTGAAAACGAAGTTGAACGTTGCCGCAAAGCATTAGAAGATGCTATGGCAAAGGCCGCAACCGCAAGTGCCGCCGCTAAGGAGGCCGCAAAACAAGCCGCAGAAGCCGCACAAGCAGAAGCAGAACGTTTGGTCAAAGCCGCACAGGATGCAGTAGATACAGCAGAATTACATGCCAATCATGTAATTACAATTCATGCTTCGTCAGCAGATCCTGTTGCTCCTACGTTAGATCCGGTTGAGCCAGCAGTAGAATTAAGTATGAGTCAGCAATTAGCACATGCTACTCAAAGTGATACAACAGCAACAAACAGTTAAAAATTAAAGGAGCGGTGGCCGAACGGTAAGGCAGCAGATTGCTAATCTGTACAACGTGTTAAAGCGTTGACTGGGTTCGACTCCCAGTCGCTCCGCCAAATTAGGAGATAATATGGGTAAAGGTAGCAGACCTCGTCCATTAGGTGTACCGCTAGATACTTTCAGTAATAATTTTGAAAATATTTTTGGAAAGCGTGTACCTACATACATGAAAAAATTAATACAAGAGGACACAGAAGACATGCAAGTTAGAGCAAATCCAACGGGTAAAATCGGTACATGCGGTTGTGGCAGAAGTCCAACAGGTGATTGTATTGGTTGGCACGGACTTAACGAAAAACAACTAAAAGAAGCACAAGCCAAATATGAACAAAAAGTACTTGACGAGCAGAAGAAATGACAGTATAATATATACTTGTTCGTTAAAAATTTAATTAGTTACAACGCACGGTTCGTCTATCGGTTTAGGACACTAGCCTTTCACGTTAGTAAGACGGGTTCGATTCCCGTACCGTGTACCAAATATGCTGGAGTCGCATAGCGGCAATTGCAACGGTTTTGTAAGCCGTCGGGAAACCTACGTGAGTTCGAGTCTCACCTCCAGCACCAATTAGTTGATAGCATTTACGAGGTAGCGTGTATGGACGCATACACTAGGCGGGCTGGTCGGGCCATCGATCAGTCCTGAGACAACTCGGATAATGGCTAAGGACGGCCGCAACCGACTCCGAAATTCATCGAGTCTATAAGACTTGAGTGCTATCAACTAATTGTAAATAAGTTCATGCGGATGTGGCGTAACTGGTAGCCGCAACGGTCTTAGAAGCCGTCGCCGAAAGGCGTGTGAGTTCGAGTCTCACCATCCGCACCAGAATAACCCGGGCACCTCTGCCCGTAAGTGAAGAGGGGTGGGGCAGTCACCATAAAGAGTGCTAGGTTTGTAGTGCTATGACCATCCGACTCCAGGTAGGAGATCCGGGAACGCATTAGGTAAGGTATAACACCTACTCCAAAAGAACAAATGTTATGGACAGAGAAACTGCTCAGTCTAGGGCTCTTGTGGTGAGAGTGGCTAGACACTTTTAGAATGTATACGCACCCAGCAGATAAGACTGGCTCTGTTTGTGAAAAAGTGTACATCCTAAAAGTATGCGGGTGAAGTGTTTGTGGTTACACGTTAGTCTTCCAAACTGAAATAGACGGGTTCGACTCCCGCCTCCCGCTCCACAATCTTCTACAGCGGAAGAGAGAAACGGTTTACTCGTTGGTCTCATAAGCCAAAGACATTGGGTTCGACTCCCATTTTCCGCAACCAATCATTCGGAGTGTAGCGCAGTCTGGTAGCGCATCTGGTTTGGGACCAGAGGGTCCAAGGTTCGAATCCTTGTACTCCGACCAAGTTAAATATTGCTATGAAACCTTATAAGATAGCAATCGTTGGCGCAGGAGCCGCTGGTATTTTTACAGCCGCGGCTCTCAAACGTAATATACCAAATGCCGAAGTAGAACTGGTATTTGATCCAAAACTTAAACACATAGGTGTAGGCGAATCCTTAGGATTTAGAGCACGTATCTTTTTTCATGATGTGCTAGGACTACACAATGAATCACAGTGGATGAAAGAATCTGAATCTACTTATAAAATAGGTATTAGATTTACAGGTTGGGATGGAACCAATATAACTCGTTATTGGGGGCCTGGCAAAAGTTTTTACATGGGATTTACTAATCCAGCCAAAGGGCATAGTTTAGACGATGTATGGCTTAGTCTTTATAACAAAGGTTTACGTACATTAGAGGACTTCGAATATGATTTTCCAGAAGGAAGATTTACAGTAAATCGAGACCCTTTGAATTTACAAATGCATTCTTATCATATTAATGCTGAACATATTCGAGAAACAATTCATAAGTTAGTAGGGTTACCTGCGGGCGTCAAAGAACGCCCAGTTCCCGTTAAGGAAGTTGTTTTAAAAGACAACGGTTATATTGATCATCTACTGCTAGAAGATCTAACTCGAGTAGAAGCAGACTTGTTTATAGACTGTACAGGCTTTGGAAAACTACTGGCAAATAAGTTACCTTTTAAACATAAGTCTTACGATGAGTATTATAACAATACAGCAATAGTAGGACCTTACAAATATCAAGACGAGTCAGAAAAGAATAGAGTGTTTACTGACCACGTTGCCATGGATTATGGATGGCGTTTTAGTGTACCGTTACAAGAACGTACCGGCGAAGGTTATATTACTAACAGTCGAATCTACAGCAATGATGATCAGTTAATAGCCGAGTGGGAAAAGCAAACAGGCAAGAAAAACATCATAGGACGTAAACTTACTTGGGATCCAGGATACTTAGAAAAAGGTTGTATCAACAACTGTGTTGTAATTGGATTAGGCTACGGTATGGTTGATCCATACGATGCCAATGTGTTTACTACCAGTTTAAAATTTATTACTAAACTAATGGAATGTATCAAAGAAGATCCAGATAAAACATTTCATTGGAGAGATAAGTTTAATAAATTTTTAAATGATGTAAGCGAAGACATTAAATTAAGGATTGACGTAGGACTACATCTAGCACCAAAGAATGATACAATATATTGGCAAGCAATGAAGGAAGCCGCTAAAAAACATAACACACTAGAAAGATTGCTTGATACTATTTCTAGTAATGAACGTAGATTTCAAACTACAGAATTTCATGTAGGGCAACATTCGCAATTAGAATTTTTATGGTATTACGGAATAGACTTTAAAAAGATTAAAGTGCCTACAGATAAGATTAGTTCTTATACAGAAGAACAAGCATTAAACATTTTTAGAAATTATAATAGACTACATAGAGCAATGGATATAAGCGATTGCTGGAAACTAACTCGCCGTAGTTCAATGGATAGAACGAGGTCCTCCTAAGACTTAGATACAGGTTCGATTCCTGTCGACGGGACCAATATGCTCCCATAGTTTAAATGGTATAACAATGCCTTGGTAAGGCATAGTCACAAGTTCGATTCTTGTTGGGAGCACCAAAAAGTATTGACACAATTAGAAAAGAGTGTATAATTAATATTATGAAACAGCGCATTGAAGACAAGCAAGAAGAAGGTCAAATTACTAGGCTTCGCCTAGAAGGTGATGAACAGATTCATAATCTGTGGTCTACTCCTATCATGATGGCTCGTCCGTTCGACAATGCGTTTTTGGAAAAACTACGTGAAGACATTAAGTACTTGCTCAAAGACGAAAACAGTCCCGGTAGACTTAATCAAACTGATCTTTGGACACTTCCAGATCTTCCAGAAACTATGCTTACATTAAAAGCAAAGTTTTTTGAGTTGGCGGAGAAAACCTTTCGCCCAACTGTGGAAATGCCGCTTCCTCCTTTTAGACCCGGCAAGGCCTATTTTAGAGAAACATTTCCACATGCGCCCTACAGGATTATGCCACATAGGCATGCCAACTGTTATGGTGTAGGTATTTTCTACATTACAGTAGATCAACGCAATCCGGGTAATCTAATGTTCTTAGATCCTCGAGGTGGCATTAATTGGACTAACCAATTTACAGCGTACAAGAAAGTACAAGCGGAAGAAGGATTGATGCTTGTACATCCGGGCTATTTGATTCATTTCGTAGAACCCTCAAACCCACAGATGGGCATGTATTATGGATATAGACTAGCATTGATATCTAATATACATAGAACAGGTCCTGAGTGGAAAGAAGTGTTAAGAGAAAGGGATGAACAACTGTTACGCATGGGCGGAACAGATATTTGATTTTTGCGAGTATGGCGAAATAGGTAGATCAAACGCCCGGGTGATGAAATGGTATACATAGAAGACTTAAAATCTTCCGCTTTAAAAGGCATGCCGGTTCGAGTCCGGCTCCGGGCACCAATATAATTCGAATGGTTCGATTCCGGGTACTCGCACCATATAGGGCCTATGGCGCAATTGGTTAGCGCAGTGGACTCATAATCCATTGGTTACAGGTTCGAGTCCTGTTGGGCCCACCAATTAAGGTTTAGTAGTAAGAGGTACGAAGCATATAAGCATCCGAAAGGGGAGTACTAAGTAGGCCGGAAGCCCAAAGGGAAAGAATGTCATAGACATTATGCGAGTTGGCATTTAGTGGGTCAGGTGTTACAGACTGAGGGGATCCATAGCGCAACAGATTTGCTCCAAGTTCCTAGACAAGAAGGGCAGGGCTGTAAACCCTGGGTAGGCTTAAGTTACACGTCATGTGGACCATAACCCTCGGTACCTCTTTCTACTAAATCTTAAATACACACATGCGGGATTAGTTTAATGGTCAAACGAAACCTTGCCAAGGTTTAGTTAGGAGTTCGATTCTCCTATCCCGCTCCAAATTTCACCTAAAAGATAAATAGGTATATTATGCTATCATTCATAACAAACATTCAGGATCCGCTCCTTGACTATGTTAAGGATGATCCAGTACGTCCAGAAATTCCAAAAGACTTTCGCGTAGGTGAAGGTCGTTTTGTGAGTGCCTTGCTTGACGGAGAAAGTCCTAAAGCAATGGTATGTGTTAATCTACTCGACTTTGTTCCGGCAGGTGTTGAAGAATTAGGTCGTCAAGTAGAACAAGCAACCACAGCAGTATTCTACACCATCTGGAGTTATGCGCCAGGAGCAGGGGCAGAACTGCTATTCAAAACAGTTAAGCAGATACAAGAGCAATATCCTACAGTTACTAAGTTTGTAACTCTAAGTCCAAAAACACCAATGGCTCGTAGATTCCATCTAAAAAATGGTGCTAGCGTCTTGCGTGATAATAGCGATACAGTAAATTACGAATACAGCGTTAATACAAGTAACTCCTAATTAGGTTGACTTACGCAGTAAATTCTGCTATACTATAAATCAGATCAATTAGGGGAACACGTTATGCGTGAGTTTGAAAGTATTCAGGGCGAAAATTTAGAAGAAGCAGATATGGCGCAATTACTGGCAGTAACCGCTAGTATGGACGCTGTAGCCAAATTAAGAGCATCTTTACCGACAGGTCCAAGTTTGGAAGAATGTGTAGAGTGCGGAGAACTAATTCCAAAAGCAAGACAACTAGCAGTACAAGGTTGTACAACCTGTATTGAATGTCAGCGTTTGGCAGAGAGAAAATAAAGGAGAATGATGATGCCATGGATTGAAAATGTAGCGGCTGTTGATATTCCAAAAGGATTTCACCACGATGCTGGACCAAATAGCATGTTGATCAGTATCAGTGACCCTGCTGGATGGAAACCTGTAGCATTTCACAACTTTAAAGAGCGTCATAATTTTGAGTTTCTTGATGTTGAAGAAAACGATTATGTTCTTGAAGAAGAAATGAAGTGTAGTCAAGAACAAGCCGATCAACTTGTGGCTCTTTTACAACACGCACTTGAGAATCGTATGAATGTTGTTGTACATTGTACAGCAGGTATCTGTCGTAGCGGTGCTGTTACTGAAGTTGGAGTAATGCTGGGCTTTCAAGATACAGAACGTTTCCGTAGTCCTAATCTGCTAGTAAAGCATCGTATGATGAAGGCGCTAGGTTGGACTTACGATGCTAATGAAAAACACTCAATAAATGGAACACCTGTTCCGGAAGATTGGAGCAATGATAACGAAAAAGTGTTTACACTAGCGGCCGCAAGGAGAGAGTTTAGGGAGCGGGAAGGCGACATTTAATCGTTGTATAAAAACAACACCCCGTATCCTTTTTGGTTGACGGGGTTTTCTTTTGGCTGTATAATTGCAGTATTAAATGGGAAAGGAGCGGAGTATGACTATGGTAGTTGCAAAATTTAAAGACCGTTGGGTTCAAATTGCCAAGTTTGCCCGCGATGTCAAATTCAGTGACGAAAAGGATTGGTTCATGATCGTTGTAGATTGGGAAAAGCCTTTTCGTAAGAGAGAACAATTTAAGTGGGTTCCTGCTTCAACTCGTTTCGACGCAGTAAAGGAATTCGTTGGAGAATAAAATGAAAACATGGGTGACAAGTGATTTGCACTTTGGGCACAAGAACATTATGAAGTTCTGTCCACAGACACGAGCCCGTTTTAATGATGATTTAAGTTACATGAACAATGCGATGGTAGAAGAATGGAACGACAAAGTTGCTCCAGAAGATACCGTTTACATTTTGGGAGATGTAGCATTTATGTCAGGCAGTGATGCTGGACGTATAATGAATCGTTTGAATGGGCAAAAGATTTTGATCGAGGGTAACCACGATCGTAAGACTTTAATGGATGCCACATTCCGTAATGCGTTTAAGGAAATCCACAAGTATTTGGATATCACATATGATGGTCACAAGATTGTCATGTTTCACTATCCAATTAGCGAGTGGGATCAAATGCATCGCGGAGCATTACATTTTCACGGACACTTACACGGTGGTGTAAGTGGGTTGGAAAAGTACCGTGCGTTAGACGTAGGTATGGACTCAACTGGTGAAATTGTAATCTCTATGGAACGTGCTATCCGTTTGATTAAGGACAATGTAATTAAGGGACATCATGTTTAAGAATGAACTACAAGGATACGTAAATTCTAATCCACGGTTGGTTACAATGAAGCCGGCTGGGGAAGGAATCTATGTTCTAAAGTACAAGAAGAAAGTATTCTACGATGGACTATGGAACCGTTTTGTCGCGGAGTGCCGTGGGACTATCGTAGATGCCGACTTCAATGTAATATCACGTCCATTCACAAAGATCTATAACTATGGTATCGAAAAGGAAGCACCAGTGTTTGCTCCAGATACTAAGGTTACAGCATACCGTAAGGTCAACGGCTTTATGGTGGCTATGACTTGGTACAAGAACGATGTGTTGGTGTCTACTACTGGTAGTACTGATTCAGACTTTGTTGGTTACGCTAAAGAGATGATGCTCAAGCACATGCCTTGGGCTGACTGGCAAATGGAACTAAAGACAGCAGAAGGTATGACCTTGATGTTTGAATGTGTTCATCCAAGCGATCCACATATTGTTCCAGAAGACGCTGGTATGTATTTCTTAGGTTGTCGTGAAAACTCGTGGGATTCTAAGGTAACAATGTACGGTAAGGATATGGCTGATTGGGCACGTGACTATGCTTTGAGCCATTTGAAGTGTGGATATGCGGAAGCAGTTCATACTACTGTTGGTGAACTAGTAGCAATGACTAAGAAGGTCAAGCACGAAGGATTTGTGTTCTACACAGAAGATAATGTTTCGTCTAAGATCAAGTCACCATACTATTTGACTTCAAAGTGGGTTGCCCGCAATCCACGTACAGACAAACTAGTAGATTTGAACAAGGACATCAAGCACAATTTGGACGAAGAATACTACGGACTGGTTGACGCTATACGTGAAAACATAGTACAATATACTCAAATGGACGAACAAGATCGTCTGTCATGGGTACGTAATTATATGGAGGCGTTATGAATACGCATATGGTAAAACAGACGCACTTTCAATTGAAGCCTGGTGACTTTCTTACTTTGGTAGGGGAGTCTACCACAAGACTTTGGGGAGAACAAGAATTGCTTTTCAAAGATTTTAAGGGTGACTTGTGGACTGTGCCAGTAAGTAAGGTGGTGGCATTATGAGATGCCCAGATGAAAGTCATCTGCCCGTAGCAGAACAGAGCCTTGTGTTTCGTCTCTATAAACGGGCAGAGATTCGCAGGCAAATTCCAGGACGTAAAAGCGTTGAGGAAGGCGCCCGCGATCGTATAGCAGACTTGCTAGAAGAAGCCGCAATGGAAATACAACGGCTACAGGCAACTGTATCTAACATTGGCTACAATACAAAAGGAAAGGATAGTTTTCAACCATGAAGTGTTATCAATTAATTGGAGTACCAGGTGCTGGTAAATCTACTTGGATCTCTAATCAAGACTGGGCAGATAACTGTGTTCATATATCCACTGACAAATTTGTGTTGGCCTATGCTATTGGACAAGGTAAAACATATTCGGAAGTATTCAATGAATACATGCCTACAGCGGTTGACATGATGGCCGCCGAAGTTAACCAAGCACGAGAAGCAGGTAAGGACATTATCTGGGATCAAACCAGCACCACAGTAAAAAGTCGTGCTCGTAAGTTTAGCATGTTGCCCGATTATGAGCATATTGCCGTAGTGTTCGAAACACCGCCAAGGCGAGAACTAAAGCGTAGATTAGACAGTCGTCCTGGGAAAGAAATTCCAGATTCTGTAATAGAAGGAATGTTGGCGAGTTTTGAGATGCCTACAGAAGATGAAGGCTTTAAGGAGATTTGGTATACATGACTCCAATGAAATTGTTACCTTTAGGAATCCAGATTTATCAAAGTACTATTAGTCGAGAATTTTTTAAATTCTTACTTTATGAATATCAGGCAAATCTAGATTCCTATGCCAAACTTTATCAAAATCAAAATTATTGGAACGGTGCGGATTATAGTTTTGTAAAAGACGATACTCGTGAATATATACAAACCAATATAATTAAACACGCTAAAGAATATACAGGATCTGATCAATTCACTCTGAGGAGTCAATGGATCAACGTACAAGCACACGAAGGATTCGTACCGCTCCATACCCATTCTGGTAATTTAAGTTATGTAATTTATTTAGAAGTACCTCAATATTTGAATCATTATTGGAGTAAACGCAATAATGATATTCAATACGCAGAAGGTGCTATTGACTTTGTTTATGGTCATAAAACAAGTTTGTTTAAAGACGATCTAGTAGTTTATCCTGAGCAAGGTATGATATTAATGTTTCCTAGCGAAGTACGTCATTATGTTTATCCATTTAGGGATAAAGAATCGAAACGTGTTTCGGTAAGTGGAAACTTGGATTTTATTAATGGCAAGACTTAGCCCATTTCACTATGATGAATATAGCGAGTACGGGTACCTCGGAACTGCTCCAACAAAAAAACTACAACAATTTATGATAGTTGAAAATAAAGTAATAGAAAATAAATTTATCGTAGTTCATACATTTATCATGGGAGATGTAGAGGATCCAGACCTATATGCGGCAGAACCAATTTGGCAATGGCAACAAACTGAAATGGGCAAGTGGGTCATGGAGAACGCTGTCCAAGAGCCCATGTGGCAAAGACAAATTGACCCTGGGACATACGGTTATAGATATGTTATAATTGCTAGTTTAAAAGCAGAAGACATTACATTTTGGACCCTTAAATGGGGTAACAAGGTTCAAAGATAAAATCTGGCGTTCGTTCAATGGATAGGACATGGGTCTTCTAAACCCAGAATGTAGGTTCGATTCCTACACGCCGGGCCAAATTAAAATTTAAATATAATAATAAAAAGGAAAACAATGTTAAAACCAACTTCAAATTACCGAATGAGCAAAACGCTGAAAACATCATTAGCGTTGAGCAGACTACAAGATCTTCATCTCAAAGGTGAATGGAAACGTGCCATGATCGATGCTGAACTTTCTGCTAAGATTGCTCCAAAGAGAGAAAAATCAAATCGTCAGGCTCCTACCGAATCAAATGAGTGAAGCACTACATAATCACGTACAATGGGGATGGCAACGAAAAGGTGAGTTGCTAGACATTGTCTACGAACGTACAGGTGGTAAAGTATATCAAGGTCCATTTAAGGGCATGACTATCCTACGTAAGTTCAGTTGGGGTGATGGAGACACCGCGGGTAAGTTGTTAGGCATTTATGAAAATGAATTATACCCTGCTATCAGCCACTTAACTAAAGAAAACAATTACGATCTATTTCTTAACATCGGCTGTGCCGAAGGATATTACGGGCTAGGACTTGCTCTGAATTTCCCTAATACACTTTGCGCATTGTTTGATATTAACCCAACTGCTATTTCTATTTGTAGAGAAAATGCCAGGGCTAACGATCTTCACAATGTACAATTTAATACAGATTGTTCTGTTGAAAATATACGCAGTTATCTAGCAAAAGCAGAGAGTCCATTTGTTGTTATGGACGTAGAAGGTCACGAGAGGGTTCTTTTAGACCTAGAAACAATACCCGAACTAAGTAAAACTACAGTCATTGTAGAGAGTCATGACTGTAATATACCCGGTACTACAGATTTAATTGTAGATCGGTTCAAGGAGACTCACGATGTTTACACTATCCCTCAGGGTGCCAAAAACCCTTATATTGATATCCTTTTTGATTTATGTGATAGCGATAAGATGCTCTTATGCTGTGAATCGCGTCCTAGCACAATGACCTGGGTAGTAATAATTCCAAAATGAATGAAGACATTATTGTAATAGACAACTTTATACCTAAGCCATATCAAGACGCTCTTGAAACAATGGTATCTGATGAATTGTTTGAATGGGGTTATACTCCTGATGTTGTATGGGAACGTCACGCATTAAGACGTGCTTTTCAAGATAGCCTAAAACAAAACAATGACGGATTTACACAAATCATAAAGGTGCCAAGATTCGAAGGTAAGAATTGGGATGCTGTTCATCCTATGATGTTTTATCTTGAACAGGCTGTTGGTCAACCTCTTAAAGAAGTTATGCGAGTTCGTGCTAATCTTTTATTAAGAGCATATCCAGGAGACCTTATGTGGAATAACGAACACGTAGATGCCACACATCCACATTGGACTGCTATCTACTATGTTAAAGACAGCGATGGTCCGACTTATATTTTTGATCAACGAGTAACTGATATTCAACATAAGAACAAAACACAAGAAGTTGTATTAAAGTATGTGAATGAAACAGAGTTTACTGTTGCTAATTCTGTACAACCTAAAAAAGGTCGTGTGGTAATTTTTGACGGACAAAGATTTCACGCAAGTAGCAAGCCTAAAGAACATCAAAACAGAGTTGTTATAGCATTTAATTGGCATTAATATGAACAATATTTTAATTTTTGACAATCTATTGCCAGACGGTTACATAAACTATATTGAAAAGTTTATTCGTAACGATAAAATAGACTGGCATTATGTTCGGGATGCCACCTATCACACCACTCAAGGTTATTCAAATACAGACGGAGCAGGGCATTTACTTTATAGTCCACAGCACACAAGTAAATTTTATAACTTTTTTAAACCTATTTTATATGCTGCAAGCGAGGCCGCAAGTATTAAGGTAGAGATGCGTCATGTATTTAGAGCAAGACTAGGACTGTTAATGAAAGCATATCCTACAGATCCAGAATATAATCTTCCTCATGTAGACGCAGACTTTCCTCATTGGACCGGATTGTATTATGTAAACGACAATGACGGGCCTACATATATATTCAACGAACGCATTACTGATCTAAGCCCTAAGAAAAGAGACGACAATAGCATATTAGAATTTATGAAAACAGCCACAGTTGATCAAGCAGTAGAACCTAAGAAAGGTCGATTTGTTTTGTTTGACGGATTACGTTTTCACGCAAGTAGTAAACCCAAGTCTTCAGAAGACAGAATGGTTATTACATTTAACTGGCGTCCAAGTATATAATATGGGAACTTATATTAGACCATTTGCCGATGCCATCTATCGAGGATACCATAAGTTAGACAATCATAATGAAATTAAAAGACTGTTAATTGACCTGTTCTCGAAGATTCAGTTAGAAGGATACGATCCTTTTTATGCTACAGGTTATACAAGTTATAATAGCAACATTGATCTAACAACGTATTCCGAAATTGATTCATTAAAAAATCTAATACTGTTTCAGTGTAAGCAGTTTGTTCTTGATCAGTTAGAATATGTAGGAATTTCTGAAAATTCTAAACGTAAAATTAAACTTAGTGAAATTTGGTTTAATGTAAATCCTCCTATGGCATATCAAGGACGACATCATCATGCTGATCATTTATTAGCAGGTACTTACTATATTCAAGTTCCGAACAACAGTGGAATGATTAGATTTTATAACCCAAATAACTTTGCTATCTTCAAGGCCAGTAACAATAAGAACGAAATAATAGCGTTTCATGTAGATACTGATCCTAAAGAAGGTGAATTAATATTATGGAATGGGTTTATGGACCACGAGGTCACAACTAATTTAACCAATGATCAGAATAGAATTAGTATTAGTTTCTGTTTAGATTTTGAGCCTCTTTAGTTCAATGGATAGAATAAGAGTCTTCGAAACTCATGATGGGGGTTCGATTCCCTCAGGAGGCACCATTTAATAAAGGATAACATATGACACAACGAATTTTAATCATGGGATTGCCAGGTGCTGGTAAATCTACCTTGGCAAAAGTGCTAGCAAGCAAAATAGATGCGTCCTGGTTTAACGCAGATGATGTGCGCCGGCAATACAATGATTGGGATTTTAGTCACGAAGGTCGTATACGTCAAAGCATTCGTATGCGTGAACTAGCAGATAACAGCGGTGATAGATTCGTTATATGCGATTTCGTTGCGCCTCTAGTTGAGATGCGTAACAATTTCAAAGCCGATTGGACTATCTGGGTAGACACTATCCGTGAAGGCCGGTACGCTGATACTAACGCTATGTTCCAGGAACCAGAGTTTTATGACTTCCGAGTTACAGAGCAGGATGCTAACAAGTGGGCAGACTTTATTGCTGACCATATCTTAGATAATCGTCGACGTCCTGTGTTTGATTGGAAGAAAGAAACAGTACAGATGTTAGGCCGTTGGCAACCGTGGCATGACGGACATCGTGCTTTATTTGAACGTGCTATTTCCAAAACAGGACAAGTATGTATAATGATTCGAGATTGTCAAGGATGGCAAGGATCGAATCCATTTGAAATTGAAAAAGTGACAAAATTTATCAAAAGAGATCTTGACCCTTTGTATCAAGGACAGTATAATGTACAGGTAGTACCTAATATTGTGAATATTACATATGGTCGTGATGTTGGCTACAAAATTGAACAGGAAACATTCGATGATCAGACGCATTCTATTAGTGCTACGAAAATTCGCAAACAATTGGGTCTTTAATTATGAAGACGATATAACCTTTGGTCAAAGGTTAGAAAAGGAACACCGTGAACGACTCGCCCGTAAGAAGTCTAGCCAAAGCAGTTAGTTGGCGTGTGACAGGTACTATTGACACCTTTATTATCTCTTGGCTTATTACAGGACAAGTCTTAATTGCTAGTGGTATTGCTTTTACAGAAATTATGACAAAGATTATGTTGTTCTGGGCACACGAAAGAGTGTGGAATAAAATTAAATGGGGTAAAGAATAGTGGACTTTTTAATACATTACGGGCCTTGGCTTTTATTAGGTACTCTTTATGGATTCTTATTTGGAATTATTCCAATCGCAGGAGCAGGCACGGCTCTATTAACTGTATATAGTTTTATCGGTCAGTTCAAAGGAGACCCTTACAGTCTCATCGTGTTCACCACAGCCATAGTAGTGGCCGCAAGTGTTGGTGATTTATTTTCAAGTGTTGTTATGAATATACCAGGTGGCGGAGGTAGTGCCGCAACTATGGTGGATGGCTATCCAATGGCCAAACGAGGTGAAGCCGCAAGGGCTATGTCAGCCAGTGTGTTCTCAGCAGTAGCACAGGGAACATTCTGGGGTATCCTCACGATTGTATTTTTGCCTTATTATGCTAAGATAGTATTAGCATTTGGCATTCCAGAAATGTGGTCATTCCTAGTGCTAGCCGTGACCAGTATCACTTTCTTGAATAGCAAGTACTGGGTAAGAGGATTGATCGGATTAGCCTTAGGAATATTTTTTGGTATGATAGGATCTGATCCAGAAACATTAGAACCCCGATTTACCTTTGGGTGGTTTTACTTAGCAGACGGATTACAGTTTGCTCCAGTTATGGCAGGACTAATGGCGCTACCTGAGATTATTGAAGCCATTTGGTTTAAAACTTCTTATCTTCCTGGAACAAAAAATAATTGGGAACAGATTAAAGAGGGGTGGGGAGACTTTTGGACCAATAAATGGATTAGTTTTAGAAGCGGAATCATCGGTGGAGTAGTTGGATTGCTACCAGGTATTGGCGGACCAATTGTTGATTGGTTGGCCTATGGACAGACAGTAGCAACAAACAAAAACGAAACTATTCCATTTGGGGAAGGAAACGTTAAAGGAGTCATTGGCCCAGAAGGTGCTACCTTAGCACAAAAAGCAACAGCCTATGTGCCTACAGTATTGTTTGGAGTACCGGCCGCACCTTTTGAAGTAGTTATAATGACATTACTGGCCACAGTAGGACTAGATCTAGGTAGTCCTAAAATGTTGACCAATCATTTATTTTTTGATACATTAAGTTTTGGATTCATGGCGGGAATGTTTTTAACATTCTTTATTAGTATATGGTTTATTAAGTATGCTACACTTATAACTCGAATCCCATTTAAATTTTGGGCGTTTCCTTTAATTGCTTTAATTACATGGAGTTGTGTTGACTACACAGGCGGATGGGAAGATTACGCTGTTCTTTTTGCAATGGTTGTCCTAGGACTCGCACTTAAATATCTTAAAATTAGCAGAATCAGTTTTATTATTGGTTTCGTTTTAGCACACAAATTAGAATTATTAACAAAACAATTTAGTACGTTGTATCATTTTAATGATTTATTACATAGGCCTATTAGTCTTGTGTTACTGTCGTTAAGTGTTATAATTGTAATATACGGTATGTTTTTTAATAAAACAACTATCAATTATACATAGGGGAAAAAATGAAAAAGATTTTAGTAGGATTCTTACTTGCGTTTAGTGCCCTAGCACACGCAGACTACACAGTTGTTGTTCCGGGACCTGGCGGATGGACAAATATAGTATTACCTGAGTTAGAAAAGAAACTTGGTGAAAAAATTAATATGGAAATCATCCAGGGTGCTAGAGATATTCCAGCAGGTAATAAATGGGCCGAAAAATATCGATTCGACGATAAAGCAATTTGGTTTAGTAACGGCGGACAAGCGGAAGCATATCTAATCGAAGATGTAAAATTTAACTTTAAAGATTACGAACCTATCCTAGCACAAAATTTAAGTATCGTAGTTGGTTACAATAAAACACAAGACCCGTATACAAATGGTGTTAAATTTGCCGCCGGTTCTGGAATGAATCCAGATGCTATGGCAATTACCATGATGTTATGTGGTAATCTACCTAAGATGTCTGACTACTTAGACTGTTACAGAAAGAAGGTTACCTATGTCAAAGGTATGAAGAACGCAGAAACTATGTTAGCATTTCAACGAGGAGAGTTGAATGTTACCAGAGAAAATCCGTTTTCATATGGTGAACAAATTGCTCCTTTACCATTTACACAAACTTGGTTTTCAGCAGGGCTACTAGATATTAAAACAGGTAAGATCATGCCTGACCCTAACTTTCCTATAGGTCAAAGAAGTTTCCCCGAAGCGTTCAAAGCCAAGTGGGGTGTAGAACCTAAAGGAGAATTTTATGATTCATGGTTACTGGTTAAAAATTACCGAGATGTCTTACAAAAGGTACTGTGGGTTAACAAAGGCAATCCTAATAAGGCCAAATTGATCAAAGCGGCGCAGGATCTAGTGAATGATCCAGAAGCACAAAAACGTATTGCTTCAAGATTAGGAACCTATCCATGGTGGATTGGAGATGATGTTCTACAAGCAGAAAAAGCATTAGACAAACAATTAACAATGACAGCACTTAAAAATTTAATTATTTGGACTAATGATGCTTATGGAATTAAAGCAATTATTAAACCAGAGATTGTTAGTAAGGCCAAATGAAACAATTACTCATCTTAACCGGACCTCAGGGTTCGGGCAATCATTTATGGAGTAAAATCTTAGCAGAAACTCCCGAAGTCGAAGGTTGGCAACAACTGACACAAGAATATTGGGTAGGTCACGGAAACGAGCCCTTTTCTGAAATATGGGAAGACCCATCTTTGTTCCATACATTTGATTGGGACAAAGACTTCTATGTCACTAGTATTAGTTGTCCTTATGTAAACAAAGGTGGGCCAACTAAAGATCTTATCGGAGATTGGTGTATCCCCAAATACGAAGAGTTTATAACTCAGGCGGCACACGCAGGATTTCTAGTTAAAGTAGCAGTTATTGGTCGAGATTTTAACATACTAGCACATCAACAACAGCGTATTAGATTAGAAGTCACTACACCAAACTTCCTTAAATCCTTTGATGAAGTGATTTCTAAATACTATCCATTGTTTATCAGCACAGAATTGCTTTATTTGTATAGACACAGATATCTAGAACAGGTAAGTAGTTTACTAGAATTCCCTATTAAAATTGAAGAATCTAAGTTAGATGATATATTAAAGGACAATTCTAACGCAAAATATGTTCGTCCAGTAATAAACTATTGGTTAGATGATTATATGCGTGAAATTTCCCCAAATAACGGCGACCCTGAAAACCCGTATAAATACAAGAAAAGGGGATAAACCGCCATGATGAAACCAGAAGATTTTGTAGACGAACTTTGGGCAGAGAACGAAGTACTTTACAGAGCGAGCGAACTACAAATTAAAGCGTTCTACGATAGTAATCCACCTAAGGAAAAGTTGATACAAAACTTTACCCGTAGGATGGTAAACGAACGTATGAATTTAACAGAAATTATGAAGACCATTGAAACTTCAGATCTCGACACAGATCCTAAAGAATTAATGAGTTTATGTAAACAGGCGCTAGATGAAGCAAATCATTTCCGTATGGTTCGTGATGTTGTTGAATACATTAGCGGAGAAGAAGTAGATTTAGGCACAACAGTTAGTAAAGAACTAAGCGACACGTTTGTTAAAGGTGCTAAGTTGTTAAAGAAATATGATTGCGAAAATGATCCTATTGCTCTAGCATTGTATCAAGCAATCGTAGAAGGCCATGCTAGCCGTAATTGGCAAATGATGGCAGACTGCCTAAAGGATCCTTTCCTAGCAAATACATATGGTAAGATTGCCGCAGACGAACGTTTTCATAGTAAACTAGGTCGTGTACAATTAGCCAAGTTGTTAGATACAGAAGAAAAACAAGAATACGCTCGCAAGTTAGCAGATCAAATGCGTAAAGACTTGTTCCAAGTTAACTGTAACGGTACAATGCGTATTGAAGAAAGTCGTAAAATGATCGACGAGTATTACGGTGAAGAATGGGCATTAGATGCGGCCGGTGAACATAAAACTACACCTATAAAGGAAATTTATTAATGAGAGATCCTGTCGAGTTTGTAGAAGAAATTTGGGAAGACAATCAAGTTCTTTTCAAAGCCATGCAGATTCAAATTAAAGCCTTTTACGATTCTAAACCAAACATAGAAAAACTTCGTAGAAACTTTATTAGACGCATGGTTAATGAACGCATGAATCTAAATGAGATCATGAAGTCGGTTGTTAATTCTCCAGACGATACAGATCCTATTGAAATTATGAGTTTGTGTAAACAGGCTCTTGATGAAGCGAATCATTATCGTATGGTTAAGGATGCTATTGAGTACATGACAAACGAGCCACTAGATCTAGCAGAAGTAGTTCCAACAGAACTTGCCGATCTAACAACCAAAGGTGCTCGTGTAGCAGAAAGATTTAATGTAGAACACGATCCAATCGCTCGTGGACTATATCAAATGATCGTTGAAGGCAATGCTAGTTGTAACTGGCAGGTAATGGCTGATAACCTTACTGACCCAGTATTAAGTTTTTCTTATGCTAAGATTGCGGCAGATGAAAGATTCCATGCTAAACTTGGAAGAATACATCTTGCTAAAATTTTAGACACAGAAGAAAAACAACAATATGCTAGTGAACTAGCAACGAAGATGAGAAAAGACCTGTTTAATTTAAACTGTGCCGGCAACATTCCTATTAAAGAAAGCCGAGAGATGATCGAGAGTTACTACGGTGACGATTGGATCACAGCAGATTTTAATACAGTACCACTAAAAAAAATATATTAAGGAGAACACAATGAAGTTCGATACAGCAGAATTAGAAAAAATGGTCGATGAAACTGAAGCCGTGAATGATCAGGTTAAAGCATTCGTAGACAAAGTAGAAGCAGAGAATGAAGCACTATTTGTTGCTTCAGAAAATCAGATCAAAGCATACTATAATGGTATTACTGATCGCAAACAATTAGTCAAACACTTTATTGGCCGTATGGTTAATGAGCGTATGAACATGGTTGAATTAGCAGGTAAGGTTGCTAATGCGGCTCCAGATATGGATCCAAAAGAATTACAGTTGTTAAGCAAACAAGCATTAGATGAAGCAAACCACTTCCGTATGGTACGTGATGTTGTTGAATATCTAAATGGCGGTCCAATTGATCTACAAAAACACGTTGATTGGGAAATGGAAAAGAACCAAGCAATCCGTGGTGCTAAACTTTTAGACAAGTACGATTGTACAGAAGACGAACTAGCACTAGCATTGTATCAGTTAATTGCTGAAGGTCGTGCTGCACGTAACTGGGCTATGATGGCTTCATGTGTTACAGATCCATTTATTGCCAAGACCTATGCTAAAATTGCTCGCGATGAAAAATTCCACAGCAAAATGGGTCGCCGTAAATTGTTACAAATTTGCGACACACCAGAGAAACAGGCTCGTGTTTTAGAACTTGCTAATCAAATGCGTTTCGATTTGTTCGAAGTTAACTGTAAAGGTACACTAGAACTAGAAGAGTCACGTCGTTTGATGGAAGAAACATACGGCAAAACAACTAAACTAAACGCAGAATTAGATCACTCATACGAGGTATAATTTGAAAATCGCAATTACACAGCGCGAAGAGACCATTGGAGGCAGTGGTCTCACTCACGATTGTCTAGCACAAGTGTGGTATCAGTTTTTAAGCAAGCACGAAATTATTCCCATCCCTAACGTAGATATAGATCGTGAGTACGATTATGACATGTTAATCCTAAGTGGTGGAAACGCTAGCCTGGCTAGATTACATACAGAATTAAAAATGTACAACGATGCTATGGATAAAGGTATTCCTATTGTGGGTATCTGCCATGGCGCATTTTTTATTGCTGAAATTACCGGTGGTACTTGTGGCGATATTGAAGACCATAGAGGAACAGAACATGTTGTTGCTATGGAAGGACATAATGTAATTGTTAATAGTTGGCATGGTAGTAATATTATTACTGTAGGAGATGACTATACTCCTATAGCCGTAGACCTAGATGGAAACATAGAAGGTTTTAAACACAAAACTAAACCAGTATGGGGACTAGTATGGCATCCAGAAATGATGGAAGTACCTGTACTACCTAAAGAGTTAGATGACATGTTAGGAATAACAAAAAATGTCTTTAACCATATCCCAGACTGGATCGATGAACTCTAATCAAAAACCTGTTTTAACAGAAGAAGAAAATATGATGGAGTTCGTATTGAACCAATCATCATATCACTTTGACCCCGATAGACAAGATTATAGTTTTGATACTGTACACGGTCTAGGAAGATTTGTAGGAGATTGGACGGACGAAGTTGAACATTTAATAGAAACTTCTCGTCCAATTACTTTAGCGTCGAGAGGGTATTGGGGCGGTAAGTATCCACCTATTGTTCGTAAGCCAGGTGATCCAAACAACAACGACTATGTTAGAGAATGGTACGATAAACATTGCCCACCATCATTTAATTACGATACAACAGTAGTATCAAATAAATCTACAGATATCGGTCCTAAGATTAGAAAGATGATCGATATGTTTAAACTAGGTGCTCCTTATACCTACGGAGTACACGTTCAAAAAACAGGACAGATGTTTCCTTATCATATAGATTACTTTCCTAAAAATACATACTTCTATGGATTAAAAAACGTTATTAGATTTAATATAATGCTAACAGATTGGCATCCAGGACAATTTTACGGATTCGGTAATCACGTATATACTAGATGGAAAGCCGGAGACTTTAGTACGTTTAACTATCTTAATACACCGCACTTCTCGGCAAATGCCTGTTACCAACCTAAAGTTAATTTATTGTTAACAGGAATTAGAACTCAAGAAACTTTAGATTTTTTTGATTACGCAAGGTCTGTGAAGGAAATAGAAATATGAAAAAAAGCAAACCATTGCTTGAAGAAGCCGCTGAGTTAAGTTCTTATCATTTTAATCCTGATAGGATTGACTATCGATTTGATACAGTAAAAGGTATAGGTCAATTCGAAGGAGACTGGAGTAAAGATCTAGCCGATGCTATTGCTAAATCAAAACCAGTATCAATGGCCACCCGAAGTCGATATACGGACGGTGACGGAGGAATTAAAACTGTATTCAGACCATTCATGGACAACGGTCCAGGTTTTAAAGAGCCACATTACTCCCAAGAAAAAGATTTCTTTGATACAACTGATATCAGTTATGAAGAATATGAAATTGTAAACAAGACAGGCGACCTAGGTCCAACGCTAATGAAAATGGTAAATGCTTTTAAATTAGAAGAACCATTTAGTTATACATTTCATTGCCAAACAACTGGTCAGGTATTTCCTTACCATATTGATTTTTTCCATCGACGTGAAGTTTTTCGAAATGAACCACAAGAAAAAATTATTCGAATTATGGTAATGTTAACCGATTGGGAACCAGGACACTTATTTGGATTTGGCAATCATACCTACACAAATTGGAAAGCCGGAGATATTAGCACATTCTCCCACGCTAATGTTCCGCACTATACAGCAAATGCCGCATACAATCCTCGCTGTATATTATTGATAACTGGAATGAAAAGTCCAGAAACTGAAAAATTCTTTTGGCAAGCAGAAAATTCTAAAACCATTAAGGTTGACGACTTAGAATAATTTTTGTATAATTGTTACGTGGCCGTGAGTGGAATAGGAATACCTCCGGTTCGTTGGGAAAACGATACTTGGGATGGGGCAATGACATAGTCGCCGCCTTTGTAGGTTCGAAGCCTACCGGCCACACCATTTTTTCAATATGAATATAATAATAAACAAGGAACCATTTACCTACATCGTTATAGAAGATTGGTTACCTGATGACATTAATCAAAAGATGTATCAAGAAATCTTAAGATTAATACCTCACATGAGACCTAGTGTTACTAGCATTTCTAATAATACAAATGATGTAGGAAAACTAGTTAAAGATAACTCTTTGAAGAGTAGTCAAAATCTTTGGTTATACTCGTGGTACGACTTATATCCGCATCCTACATTTGACTTGGGTAAAGAATTTGAAAAACAACTGTGGTGTCCTGAAGTTAAACAAGCATTAAAGGACACCAATGATGCGTTGTTTAGACAGATGCTTTATACAGATACTAGTCAACTTCTTCTAAGCAAATACGAATTAGGTGATCATTATAATTGGCATAGAGATTATAATGATACAATAACAATTAACTATTTTGTAGGTAAAGAACCACACACGTGGAAAGGTGGAGATTTTGAGTTTGGTGGTTGGGAAGATACAAATACCAGTTCAGTTGTTCCATTTAAAAATAACACACTAATAATGTTTCCTAGTCGTGTTTACCATAGAGTAACTCCGATCACAAACTACTGGAGTCCACCAGGTGGTGCTAGGTTTACACTACAGTATTGGGGCAAACTCAAGTATGTGACCGAAGGTTAATATACCTAGTTAAATAAAAACAATAACAAAGGATCAAAATGAGATTTCATATTTTAGGATTACCCCATACAGTTACAAGTAAAGAATTTAATGCTTGTGCTTACACTCAAAAGGTATTAAAGTTTGGTAAGATGATGAAGGCACGTGGACACACTATTATCCACTATGGCCATGAAGATAGTGATTTAGTATGTGATGAACACGTTACAGTTTTAACAAACGAAGATTTTGAAATCAGTTATGGCAATCATGACTGGCGTAGTAACTTTTATAAGTTTGATATGAACGATCATGCTTATCAAACATTCTATGCTAACGCAATTAGAGAAATTGAAAAACGCAAACAACCAAATGACTTCCTATTACCTTTCTGGGGGTATGGTGTTAAACCGATCTGTGACGCACATCAACATGATATGATTGTTGTTGAACCTGGTATTGGATACGCAGGTGGTCATTGGGCACGTTGGAAAGTATTTGAATCATATGCTATCTATCACGCATACTATGGATTAGATGCTGTGGGCAGTTGTAAACAAGATTGGTATGATGTTGTTATTCCTAATTACTTTGATCCAGAAGATTTTGAATTTACCCCTGAACTAAAAGAAGATTACTTCTTATACCTAGGTCGTGTTTATTCGGGTAAGGGTACACATATTGCTATTGAAGTTACTCGTGACTTGAATATTCCACTTAAGATAGCAGGACAAAACAATCTTAAAGACATGGGATACGATAAAACTCCAGACCATGTTGAGTTTATCGGATATGCAGATGTACCTACTCGTAAGAAACTAATGGCTCGTGCTAAGGGTGCGTTTGCTCCTAGTATGTACGTAGAACCATTTGGTGGTGTACAAATTGAAATGTTAATGTCAGGTACTCCTACTATTACAACAGACTGGGGTTCATTTAGTGAAAATAACATACACGGTAAGACAGGCTATCGTTGTCGCACACATGATCAATTTATGTGGGCGGCTGAAAACATTGATAAGATCGATCCACAAGTTTGTAGAGACTTTGCCATGAAGAACTTTAGTTTAGACAGAGTTGGCGGTATGTATGAAGAATATTTCCAAATGGTGTTGGACGTACACACTGGTGCTGGCTGGTATCAGAAGCATCCTGGTCGTAATCTTGATTGGTTGAACAAATGGTATCCAGGAGATTCTAATTGAAAAAGGTAGCGTTCTTCTTTGAACCGGATTGGGCATTTGGTTCTGTTCATTACGAATTGTTTAAGTACCTGTGGGCAGAAGGATACAACTGTCATCTACTAGCATGGAACAAACCCTATACTGTTGCTGAATTACAAGAATTAGATAAACATATTGATTTTTGGGTAACCACTCCGCACGGATATCGTTACTTAGAATATATCTATCAAGCAATACCCGCAGAACGTGTTGTATGTATTGCTCATGCTCCGTTAGATATTAATGAATTAATTCATTATCAAGGTTTAGGTGATTTTAATCGTTTTAGAAATTACGGTGTTGTTAGCGAATATCTAAAAGATTTTAGTGCCAGTGTAGGAGTAACTCGTATACCAATTGTCTGCCCTGTTGCCATTAACTATCACACGTATTATAGCGAACCTAGTACAGAATTAAAAACTGTAGGCTACGCAGGTACATTCCACGAACGTGAAGAATTTACGCAGGAAATGATCGACGGCGAACTAGCACAACCTAAATACAAAAAACGTGGATACCTTGTACGAGAAGTTGCCGAAAAGGCCGGATTAAACTTTGTTGTGGCACAACATTATCATAATAGTTTTGTAACAATGGGCGGGTTTTATAAAAGCGTCGATTGTGTTATTATGGCCAGTACAGAAGAAGGAGCAGGTTTACCAGTTTTAGAAGCAGGAGCCGCTGGTAAACTAGTAATCGGTACTCCAGTTGGGCATTGGAATCAACGTGTAAAAGAAGCGGGCGGAATAGTAGTACCTATTCCAGAAAAAGAATTTGTGGATAGTTGTGTGGAAATTCTTACATATTATAAGAATCATCCCGCAGAATATCGAAACAGATGTGCTCAAATACAAGAACACGCAAAAAGTTATGATTGGAGTAACTATTTACAGCCCTGGTTGGATGTGCTACAGTAATTAAACACCTACTTAACTGTTTTAATTAAAGAAAATAAATAAGTGTGAAAGGGTAGGTTTAACTATTCGGAGTGAATAATGGCTCGTAGCGCAACCTTTAAATGGAGTTCTCTAACTAGAGATAACCTGGTACAGATGTTAAAAACCTGTGCTCCTTATCTTGTCAATCAACGTTTACACGTTAAAGACATTCAAAAAATATTTTCTTCTCATATCAAATCATTTTTACCAATTAAAGTAATTAAAGACAAGGATTGGAATACTGAACCCGGATTTATCTATATTGGTGGATTTTATTACGGTGCTTCCGATATGAAAGGGCATCAGGCAATCGCAGTATTGCTTTCTTATCATCCGTTAGATGAGTATCTAACACTAACTCGTAGTAAATTTAATAGAATGTGCTATACAATAGCAGATACAATTCTACACGAAATTATTCATATGAGACAATTAAGAAGTCGTGGATGGAAAAATATTCCAGGATTTCAAAGTTACGCTGAAAGTAACAAACAAAGAAAACAACAAAACTATTACGGAGATCCAGACGAGATAGATGCTCACGCATTTAATATTGCCTGTTCGTTATACTCACGATTTGGATCTGAAAAAGCAATTGCCAAATATATTAATAAAGATTTTACAGACGGTCGTCTTAAAAAAGATGTCTTTAAATCATATATGAAAGCATTTGATTATCAACACAGTCACCCAGTAATAAAAAAATTAAAAAAGCGGGTTATGTACTATGTCCCTTATGCGGAAATAGGCAAACCATATAAAACTAATGATTGGTTAAAACGTTGAATAAAGAACATATCCACTGCTGTCCAGATTTGGATGAGCAAATTGAAATACCAAAACGAGTAGAAGTACTCGAAATATTAGAATCTCTCCGTGAACACATAGCAGGAAATTTTTTGTTCAAAGAACAATTTGTAGAACTGTTAGGAGAGTTCATAGGTAACATTTTCAAGGTAGATGTTACCCATGCTGAAACTCCAGAAGTTGAATCTAATGATGTAGACTTTAATGGATTTTACGATAGCGGGTTAGATGAAAATGGAGATCCTTCTGTTGAAATTTACATTGTAACTAATCCACACGATAACTTTATTATTTTAGATAATGAATCATTTGATACTATTATGCGTAGATTGGCGGACAGTATCATACATGAATTGATTCATATGAAACAAAGTCGTGCTAGAGATTGGTTAGAAGTAGAAAATATGGCCTATGCTCAGGTAGAAGACGAAATCGAAGAAGCCCAATTATACCTAGGTGCTTACGATGAAATCGATGCGTATGCTTATAACATTGCCTGTGAGTTATTGGAAAAGTGTGACTTGGCTACATCACTTAAAAAATTAGAAAAGGCAACTGCTATCCAAATTAACGATAGCCAAAATCTTTGGGCATACGTTAATACATTTGGTAAAGAAGTAGATCATCCTGTTCTCAAAAGACTTATTAAAAGAGTATATAAAACACTTTATAAATTAGGCAAATAAAGAGTTGACAATTCCATAACACGGTGTTATACTAGTATTATGGAGTTATTTAATTATACTATTTCTAAGGGCAATACTGTAGACATTAAGTCTAGTGATCCAAATTTTTTGATTCATAGTCCTGACAGTATCACTCTCTCACATAGAGCAAGTATAAACATTTCTACAAAATGTCCATCTCACATCGCTAACATAATTGCCGAAGCGTATAATCGAGGATGGATAGAACCAGTTGCCACTGTTACTGATGAAGAATATACATGGATGACTTTAAGGAAAAAATGATGGGATGGTTTAAAAATAAAGGTTATGATGTTCCGGAGATCAAACCAGTTGAGGTTCCTAACTCTCAACCAAAAGGTCCTGTGTACAGCGTTGGAAAAACTGAAGATGGTAAAGTAACCCTTAGTATGGGTTATACTACACTTACTATGACCGATGCAGGAGTTTCAAAACTAATAATGATGCTAGAAGCCGCAATGGAATCTAGCAGAGTTGAAAGCATAGAGGAAAATACAGATGGTGAGTGAACAAGAATTAGAGGAAATGCGTGCCGATTACGAAGAGCGCGATCGTGTAATAACAGAAGCAATTGAAACTATTCGCCAAATTAGATCAGGTGAAATTATTACAATACCTGCTAATATTGATCACGCTCGTGCTATGTTTAAAATGGCTTGTTTTTACCTTAGCCAGCATGACGAAGAATTTGAATTAGAATTAGATTGGCCAACTCCAACCATAAATTAATTCTCAGGATATTTAATTAGATAATTAATAAGAACACTTTGATATAAGGATAACAATGAAAAACAAACCAAAGTTCAACGTGAAGCCCGCGGCTCCAAAACAAAATCTTGCTCCTACAGCACAAGCGGCAGGACAAACAAAACTTCCAGCAGGTAAAGCACCTAGCATTATGATTGCTGTACCAGCAATGGAAATGGTTAATGCTGAATTTGCCCAACACTTAGCCATGTCGGCCGCTAATATGGTAGCACATGGTATCAAAATTAATTGTGCTTTCAATATTGGATCTGTTATTACTATTGCCCGTAGAAATTTAACAGATATTTTCTTGAAATCCGATTTCGATTACATCTGGTGGGTCGACAGTGATATGAAGTTTCCTATTGACGCACCACTACGTTTGCTAGCACGTCAGAAACCAATTGTCGGTGCTAACTATCGTAGACGCCGTTTTCCTAATCCAAACTTTACAGGTATGATGGGCAAGAGCGGACAATTTACAGAATTCAAAACTGAAGACACAAGTCCAGATATGGAATTGATTGATGTACTACCACATGGTATGGTTCTATGTCATCGTTCAGTTTACGAAAAAATTCCTCAACCACACTACTTACAAGAGTATGTTCCAGAGTTAAATTTGGAAATTGGTGAGGACATTTATTTCTGCCAGCAAGCACAAAAGGCAGGATATGAGATCTGGTGTGATCAACAACTAAGTCGTGAAGTTGCTCATATCGGTATTTTCCACTTTAACTATAACTTATCAGTTCCACAATAAAAGGAAATAAAATGTTTGAAAGTATTGAACTACGAAAAGTAGAAAATGGTGTTATTATTACGTTAGTTGACGGAGAAGGTGAGACCAAAGAGTACGTGTTCGATACCGCTCGTAAAGCATTAAAAATGGTTAAAGAACTTCTAGAAGGTAAAGAGGTTGTTAGAGGGTGAGAGTCCTAGTTACAGGCGGCAGTGGTTACGTAGGTAGCCACGTTGCTCGTTTATTAAAATTAGAAGGTCATACTCCTATAGTAGTTGATCGTGAAGCAGACGTACGATCATGGGCTACTGAGGGCGTCATGCTATACAAAGGCGATATTGCCGATGCCCAAGGTTTGATTAGTATATTCGATAAACACAAATTTGATGCTGTTATACATCTAGCGGCTTCAAGTTTAGTTTCAGAAAGTGTTTCCAATCCGTTATTGTACTACGCTAATAATGTAGGCAATACCGGATTGCTTCTTGAAATTTGTAAGTTACATAATGTAAATAAGTTTGTGTTTAGTTCCACATCTTCGGTGTACGGGGAAGTTCATCCTAGTCGATTACCAACTTGTGAATACTATCCCAAGAACCCACTTACTAGTTATGGATCAAGCAAACTTACCGTTGAACACATGCTCCGTGATGTCGACCGTGCTCATGGAATTCGATCTGTTGCGTTGCGTTATTTTAATGCTAGCGGTGCTTGCCCAGATGGAAGCATTGGCGAGTTTCGAGAAGAACCAACTCACTTAATTCCTAGCATTGCCGAAGTTGCTATGGGATACAGAGATGTGTTTACCATTAACGGAGACGATTACCAAACTCGTGATGGAACTGCTGTCCGTGATTATACTCATATTTGGGATATTGCTAGGGCTCATGTACTTGCCTTAAATTACATAGTTGACGGTGGAGCAACTGAACAAATTAATGTCGGTAGTGGTAAGGGTTATTCTGTAAAAGAAATGTTTGAGGAATTTCAAAGTCAATGGGGTGATCCTATTCCTAACGTTGTGGCTCCACGTAGACCTGGAGATATTCCAATTAATTTTGCCGACATATCAAAAGCAAAAGATTTGTTAGGCTGGAAACCATTAAGGTCAACTCCTAAATTTATTATTGAAGATGCTATTCGCTGGTACAAGAGCGATAAATTTAAAGGTTTAGTAGACAATGGTTAATTATGTTTTCTTGTTATTGATCTTGTTACAGATCAAACATTGGTACATTGATTTTGTAAATCAAAGTGACGAAGAAGTTAAGGGTAAAGGCATTTATGGAAATTGGTCTGGAATCCAACATAGTCTCAAACACGGTATTGGTACTATGCTTTGTCTAACTCTAGTAACAGGAAGTGGGTACGAGATAGCCGCATTTATTTTAGGACTATTTGATTTTGTTGCGCATTATCACATTGATTGGTTAAAAATGAACTATGGCAACAGAGATATTACCAATCCAAAATTTTGGGCTCATTTAGGTTTAGACCAAATGGCTCACCAAATAATTTACTTAGGCATAGCGTGGGCTATGATTTAATATATGAAAAAAGAATACAACATTAAAGATAGAGTTTGGATCCACATCGGTGAACCTAAACTTACAGAAGGTCGAGTAGTAGAGATTATTGACCTAGAACATTTGGACGAAGGCCATGATCCAAATTATGAACTATACGTTATTGAACTTAAAACAGGTATCGAAGACGTTTACGAAATTCGATCATTTGAGCAAATTAGTCCAGACGCCAAAGGTCCAATTAATCTTTTTAGAAAAGATAACTTCGCAAAAGAAAATAGGCTTTTAAAGAAACTAGGCATGCCTATGCCACTGGTCCAATACCATGTGTCTAATACAGATAATCCTATCGATTTTCCAGAGATGCCAGAACCAACTCCGGAACAAATCCATGCGGCAATGGAACGCAGTACCGAATCTGTAAAGATTCAACCTATTTTAAAACCTGCTGTTAAGAAGCGTTATAATAACAATGCCAAAAGAAAAAAACAACAACCTAAGCAGTTATGAGTTGGAACACCTCGCAGGAGTAATGCGAGTGTGGGGTGATAAATTTGCTCTTGAGCAAATTACAATAGAACCACGATTGTATTCTCGCAATCGTAAATGGGTTGTTATTTTAGAAGAACATTGGCCTTATCCAGAGAAACCAGTTACTGATACATCATTATTAGATGACAGAATCAATTGGGCAATTGAAAAATTAAAAAATTGGCCAGGATGTAATCGCATGGCTTACGATCAATTTTGGTTCGATAAAAAAATCGAAGCGGAAAAGTTTATCACCTTATATACGCTTACTTGGCGTTGACATAACATCTATAGTCATGTAAAATAAAGCATGACGCCAAAACTAACAAAGACTCAATGGAATGCTTTAAAAGACAAATTGTCTGAAAAGTATCCTCCTAGCCTCTTTCTTATTCGCGAAAAAATGAAAGACGTCCTTGGTTTTACAATTAGGGATCAACGGGTTTGGGTTCCAGATGACGGTCCGTCAGGAGCATACGATGGCAATGGTCATCACGAAACATTTATATGTTTGGACTTTTTTGACGAAGAAAAGCAAACATTATTCTTACTCAAATACGGACATTACCTACATGATAATCCAAGTTCATAAGCGCAATAGGAATGAAGTAATTGAGTGGCTAGAACAACACGTTAGCCCTGTAAGATATTACTTACATACCAAATTAGGCGGATACGGTTGGAGTTTGCGAGCGGCTCCGTTGTCTAGTATAGACAATCCATACTATGAACTCGAAATGGAAAATTCCGAAATGGCGACACTCGTTGCTTTAAAATTCAGTTGACAATTTACCATAGAGATGTTATACTATTAATATGAAATTAATTTATTTTCAATTCAATTTAGGAATGCCGTTTGTCAAAGAACGATTTAAAAATTTCTATTGTCGTAGTTGGAATATTTCTAAAAACAAAGCAGTAGAACTAGAACTATGCTATTATAGCAAGGATCTAGTAGATATTCATTTTGATTATGGAAGAAATGAAGATCACGCAGGACTTAATATTGTAATAGGATTGTTCGGGTGTAGTTTTCGTTATCAGTTTTATGATACCCGACATTGGAGTTATGAAACTAACGATTGGGAGAAATACGAATGAAAAAAGAAAATGATGAATACCTATGTAAGACTTATCCAGAAATGTTTGTAGACAGACATGCGGACATGACCACTACTGCTATGTGTTGGGGGTTTAGTTGTGGCGATGGTTGGTTTCCTATCCTAAATCAACTCTGCCAGAACATTCAACACCATATCAATTGGAAAAATAAAACAGAAACAGTTGTGCCACAGGTTGTTGTACAGCAGGTTAAAGAAAAGTTTGGTACACTACGTTTTTACTATCAAGGTGGCGACGAATACATTGCCGGTCTAGTTAGCATGGCAGAAAGCATAAGCGGTATTACTTGTGAAAAATGTGGTAACCCGGGTACACGCACAGGTGGCAGTTGGGTTAAGACTGCTTGTAAAGAACATGGTGGTATTGACTACGATGAAAGTGAAGATGAGTATTTGAAACAAGGATTTGAAGAATGATCACAATGAAAGAATGGATGGAACTGGTAGACTATAAAATCACCGAAGGTGGTGATTATACATGGTCATGCTATGGACCAAATGCCTACCAACTGTCTAGTTGGAATGGCATTCACGGTGCCGGCGGATATAGTTTTAATATTGTGTTCAGTACTAAGACACAAAAGGTCTATGAAGTAGAAGTATGCGACTACACTAACGACCGTGCTTATCGTATGATTGTTGAAAACAAGCGTGAGAAGCATGCCAAAGAAGCCAAACAACATTTAGTTGATCTAGACGAAGCCTGGGATGATGTTAAGTTTATTGATCTAGAAATGATCGAAGACTTTGTGGAAAAGGCTCAAGCCATTAAGGCAGGTGAAGACTATGACCCAGGCGTAAGCATTCCTTTGGACTTGCCACACGACTTGTTAATGTTTGCGTTCAAGGCCGCACATGCTGAGAATATGACATTCAATGATTGGATGAACAAGATGCTCAAAGAGTTTACTGATAAAGTTAAAGCGGGCGAATACACTAAGGAAGATGCTCAGAAATGGTTAAAAGAAAATGAGTGAAATTATTCGAAACGAAGATACTTGTTCTGTTAAACATCTTGCTACAGGACGAGCAGTAACAGCACAGATTCTTGACTTTAAATATCAAAAAAATCTACTTGTATCTTTAGATAAAAGTGTTAAAATGAGTATGATATGGAATGGTAAGATGTATGAAGGTAAAATGGCCGGATTAGACTTTGTTAGTGACGGTCCAAAAATAAGTAAAACACAAACAGGAATTAGAGGATAATATGACTAACCCATTTCGCGATCAAGAAAAGTTTATGAAAGCATGTGATCAATCAGTTGACAAAATGAACGAATCACAGTATAATATGTATAAGAATTTGATCAAGGAAGAATTTGAAGAGTTGCTTTCTGCTCCAAACCAAACTGAAGAACTAGATGCTCTAATTGACATTTTGGTTGTTACTATCGGTGCGTTACATAGCGCAGGATTTGATGCTGAAGGAGCATGGAAAGAAGTTATGCGAACAAACTTTGCTAAGATTGATAAAGATACAGGAAAGGTGCGTAAGCGTGAAGATGGGAAAGTATTAAAGCCAACTGGGTGGACTCCACCAAATTTAGAACCGTTTATAAAGAAAGATGTATAAGTTAAGATATTATTCAATGACGGGAGAAATGATTGTAAGGTATTTTGATACAGTAGGAGAAGCGTTGCGTTTCTCCGTATACAAAATACCGTTCCAAAGTTTCTACGGAATAGACAAGGTAAAATAAAATGCGTAATTATTGGTCATGTACAAAATTTGCTGATTGGGTTCGCGGTACCCCTAAGGGTGGCGCAAAGACCAGTGAAGGTTGGAATGAATGGCGAAATAAGGCTGAAGGTTATAATCCTGTCCGCTACTGGATTGCGGAAGAATTGCTTGATGCTATTCAAAACTTTATTAACTATCCTGCGGACAAATTAAATGATTTACGCTACTATATTAATAATCGTTGGGTTAGCCGTGCTCACTCTCTTACCGCCCA
>Ga0316230_1000990_pt1 | contig 33257 bp, 24 predicted proteins | sample TBH18025metaG_FD_206004 | JGI IMG/M metagenome (GOLD analysis project Ga0316230, IMG submission 206004) | Freshwater microbial communities from Trout Bog Lake, Wisconsin, USA - TBH18025 | ecosystem: Environmental > Aquatic > Freshwater > Lake > Hypolimnion/Profundal zone | place: USA: Wisconsin...
TCGGTAGTGCAATTGTAAGTTACTGCGCCGCTCAGGTCGGCGGCGGCGGCGCTGCTGCCGGTGGTGCCGGTGGTGTCGGTGGCGCTGCTCGAAGCACGCCGTCTTGCCTTCCCTGCTGCACACCGCCAACCGCCAAGGTAAGAACCGACTGCGCTTCCTCAACACCCTGCTGACCCAGTCGCCCGAGGTCGCCCAAGCAGCGTTGTTTGCCCAGTCGCTGTAGCCAATGCCTTATGGACTACACCCTGGCTAACCCCAACGATCACCGCCGTGATTCGCCAGCAGGCGTGCCATTACGCTTGCATAAACGCTAAACTGTTGCCATGGCCAAATGATTTTGCCCTGCCCCTGGCGGGCCAGAACACCAGAACACGAGGGTGCTTTCACCTTTCACGTTTTTCCCCTATCTTATCCACATGCGCCGACCCAGAAAACACAAACTAAAACGCCACTGGAAACGTCGCGGTCTTCTTCTGGCTATCGGATATCTGGCCTGCGCATCATTTATGATCTTCGGCGGCTGTGCCAGCAAACTCGTCCTATTCCCCAGCACCGATCGACGGATGGTGGTCGGAGCCAAGACCATGCAACTGCCTTGCGACCACGGCGCCGTGGTGGAAGTCTGGACCCATGACGCCGAACACACCAGTGCCCCGGCGAATGCTTTCGTGCTCGAATTCGGTGGCAACGCCGAGCGTGCTGAAGACCTGGTAGCCATGTCCGCCCAGCGTTGGAGCTTTGCCGCCGCGGAGGTCTGGGCGGTGAATTACCCCGGTTACGGCGGCAGCACCGGCCCGGCCAGCCTGCGGGCAATCCCGCCGGCCGCACTACTGGCCTATGATCAACTGGCCATACGCGCCGCCGGGCGGCCCATCTACGTGAGCGGGGTGAGCATCGGCACCTCCGTGGCGCTTTATGTCGCCGCCAATCGTCCGGTCGCCGGGGTCGTATTGCAGAATCCGCCCCCGCTACGCGAATTGATCCTGGGCCGGTTTGGCTGGTGGAATCTGTGGCTGCTGGCCGGACCGGTGGCCATGGGAGTGCCTTGGGAACTGGAAAGCCTGAACACGGCCCCAAAAGTCACGGCGCCAGCGGTATTCATTCTCGCCGACTGCGATACAGTCGTTCCCCCGCCTTACCATCGTCGAGTGGTGAATGCCTACGGCGGCCCCAGGCAAACCATCACCCTCGAAGGGGCCGATCATAATGATTCGGTCACCGTGGCTCAGGAAAATGAGATTGAAGAGGCGCTTGGAAAAATGATTAAGGAAGGGAAGAACGCCAAGCGATAAACGCCGCACCCCAAGGCTCCCGGCAGACCGGGAACCGTCCTCAAGACTCAATCAATACATCGTCAGACACGCCAGAACCACAGAACACAGTCTGCGCGCCCCACGACTACGACGCCTCTAATTCAATCGCCCGTGGAAACAGAATACTGTTCTCTTTGTGGATGTGCCGGTGCAGATCAGCTTCCAGTTCGGCCAGGCCGGCCATGGCGGCTCGGAAAGTGTTGCAGGCATCAGCCGGGGCCTTGTATCCATCTGTCAACTGGCGCAAGCGGGCCAGCGCAGCGCCGGCATCATCGTGCTCCATCACCATGACACGAATGGGGTTGGCCACAGAGCCGCAGTGGGATTCCACCGTATGGCCAGTATGGCGGGCCTGATCCAGGCTACGGCACAAGGGAAAGAGAATCTGCTCTTCCTTCATCAGGTGATCGGTCAGCTCGGCCTTGAGGCCGACAAAGACCTGGTGTACCTGGAGCAGTTGCGGGTGTTTGGCCCCGTGCTTGCCGGCAATCTTGGCCAGCCATGTCTCCAGATGCGGCAACTCAGCCTTGAGGTAGGCGTGATGTGTCGCCTCGATGTGATCGGCCAGCTCGGTCAAGGTGGCGTGGGACCAATCCTGTTCGGGCGCGGTGACATTCTGGTCGGAGGCCAGGAGCTCTCCCAACACCGCCGCCACATCCAAACCCTTGTGAGTACAGGCGTCAGCCAGCGGCAACTTCCCGCCACAACAGTAGTCGATCCCCATCCGCTCGAATACCCGTGCCCGCGAGGGACGATTGGCAACCAGCTGCCCAACCGTCTGATCCACTAAGGAAGAATCCGCATTCTGAAGCTGAACACTCATGATAATACTCCAAAATAATACTGCCGGATGGCCGGGAGAACATAGATGGCCAAACGGTGAATTCAGTCAAAAGAGAGCAAGTAATCTCTTTATACTATATATAGGACTGTTTAGATACGTTATCAAGTTGTCCTTGTTCGGGCCATCACTAGCCGGTACATTGCCGTTGGCGTTTTTGGCGGCGTATTTTCTTTCTTGCTCAGAGGATTTTGTGGACCGAAAACCGAGGATGTCGCGTGGATGAACGCAAAGAATTGAGCGGGTATGAGCGAAAATAATGAAGTTCAAACATGGCTGCATCAGGCCCTGGCCCTGCAGCAAGAGGGGAAGTTGGCGGAGGCGGAGACGCTGTACCGTCAGGCGCTGAACATCGAGCCCAATAATCCCCATGCCATGCACCTCCTGGGCGTGCTGGCCGGCCACGCCGGCCAGCGGCAGGTAGCGCTCACGCTTATCGGCCAATCGCTCACTCTCGATCCGGATAACGCTACTTTCCACAACAATTACGGCGAGGCCTGGCGGCAGGCGGGCAACATGAGCCAGGCTATTTCCTGCTGGGAAAAGGCCATAGAACTGCGCCCGGACTATCAGACAGCCCGGATGAACCTGGGAACGGCCCTCGAGGCAGCAGGCGACCTTAACGCCGCAGCGGCCCAGTTTCGCGCGGTCGCCGACCGGCACAGCGACAACGCCATCTCCCGCGACGCCCTGGCCCGGGTCCTGGCGGCCGGCGGCAAGTTCGATGAAGCCATCGCCCGCTGGCGGCAGGTGATCGCCCTGGTCCCCAACGCCACGACGCCTCACATCAATGCCGGCGCCGCCCTGGCCAAGAACGGCCGCCTCGACGAGGCGCTGAACCTGCTGGACCGCGCCGTGCAACTGGCCCCCGCTTCCGTCGAGGCCCGGCGCAATCGCGGCATGGCCCTGTTGCAGTCGGGGCGTCTCCTCGAAGGCCTCGTCGAATTTGACTGGCTATGGCAGAACGGTCCACGCCTCAAGCCGCTGCGAACCTTCACCCAGCCGGCCTGGGACGGCGCGATCATGCGCGGCAAAACCATCCTCCTCTACTGCGAACACGGCTTCGGCGACGCCATCCAGTTCGTGCGCTTCGTGCCCGAAGTGCTGGCCCGCGGCCTCAAGGTGGTGCTGGAATGCGCCCCGGAACTGCTGCGTCTGTTCAAGACCATCAAGGGGATCACGGTCATCGCCACCGGCGCCATCCTGCCGCCATTCGACGTGCGCTGCGATTTACTGCAACTGCCGGTGGCCCTGCAAATATCCCTGCATAATCTACCAACCCACGTGCCCTATCTCCTGCCCTACCGGGCCACCTACGATGCCTTCCACGCCGACGTCGCCAGGCTCGCTCCGCGCATCAAAATCGGCCTGCGCTGGGCTGGCAACCCGGCCCATGCCAACGACGCGAATCGTTCCATTCCACCGGCCGCCTTCACCACCCTGCTGCAACGGGATGACCTTCTCCTGTTCAATCTCCAGACCGATCTGGCCACGGCGCAATGGCAGCAGATACCGCACAAGGCCAAGCTCATCGACTGGACATCGCGCATCAAGGACTTCGCAGATACCGCAGCCCTGGTGGCCAACCTGGATCTGATCATTTCCGTGGATACCGCCCTGGTACACCTGGCCTCGGCCCTGGGCCGGCGCGTATGGACGCTGCTGCCATCCAGCGGAACCGATTGGCGCTGGCTGCTGGGACGGCAGGATTCGCCATGGTATCCACGCATGCAACTGTTCCGCCAACGTCAGGACGAGTCGTGGGACAGCGTGCTGTCCCGTGTCAGCCAGACGCTCAAGACCAACTAATCATCCGCAGCGTGAAGGATTGTCTCCATGTCATTTCTGCTCGGCATCGACATCATGGAAATACTCGCGGAAATGGCCATCCCCATTCCCCATGTCCATGGTCATGCCCGACAAACAAGCCTCGCGCTACGACGACAGATACTACGAAATATATAGCCAACTCTATGGCGATTTAAAAAGCCGCTTTGCCGAAATGGCCGTATTGGACGAATAGTGTTTCCCGCCAGACCAACCGCTGAGGGCATGGCACCGTTCACCAGTCCGCTTTGTTTTCGATCATTCCCAAGGCAATGCGCGCCGCATTCATCGATGCCCCGGGCTTGTCCAACGGCGTCACGAGTTCACGTAGTTTCTGCCGTTGCCGTTCAAGTTTTTCAGGACAAGTTAGCAACTCAACGGCCATGTCCGCCACCGGCCCACTGGACCCATACCAGGGAATTATTTCCGGAACGAGATCGATATTCCCGGCGAGGATATTCACCAGAGCGATCTTGGGCGTGCATAGCACAAGGTGACGCGCCAGTTTCCATATCCAGCGATTGAAGCGGTAGACAACGATCATGGGAACGTGGTAGGCGGCGACATGGAGCGTTGAAGTGCCTGATTTGCAAAGACACAGATCGCTTTGGCTGATCAACTCATTGAAGGCATTGGGGGCGATCTGTATGTCCGCAGCCGCCCCCGCCAGCGCCACCACTTGTCCGTGGGTAGCCTCGGTGGTTGGTATGACAAAGCGTGTGCCGGGGAAGACCTGTCGCAACCGCTGCATCACCTCCAACAAAGGCGGGAAGTTGGCCGCCACCTCCGATTTGCGGGAGCCGGGAATGATCCCGATAACCGGCGGACCGTTGGGAAACCGACCCGGCTCCGTCCGCAGACGCTGCATACGTTCCAGACGATCCGGCGGCAGTTCATCGAACAGAGGGTGGCCCACGAACGTCGCATCGACCCGGCGGCCGCGATACCACTCCTCCTCAAAAGGCAGGATGCAAGCCACCCGGTCGACGACCCGGCGAAGTTTCCGTATGCGCCACGGCCGCGAGGCCCACAACTGCGGCGCGATGTAATAAAGCACAGGCACGCCGTTCCGACTGGCGAGTTGGGCGAAGGGAAGATTCATAGACGATGAATCGATGCAGATGTGCAGGTCCGGCCGGTTCTGCCGGTAATAGTTCCGCGTCCAACGCAACAGCTTGTACATTTCCATAGCCCGGCCAGCGCCATGAAGACCCATGGCGGCATTGACGACGGTTTCCCCGTGGATCGTCGCCCCGGCGTCGCGCATAGCCCTGCCTCCGTGCCCTTCCACCAGAACCTGCGGATCAAGCTCCCGCAGACGTCGGATCAATTGGGCCGCATGCTGGTCGCCGCTGACTTCCGCAACCGTGATGAAGATACGCCTGACCATGGTTGTCGCTAACTGCAACGCCAATGGCGGGCGGTGTCAAGAGCATGGGTCGCGGCAAAGGTCGCGGACCGGAAACTCTGTTACAATCATCTGGTGATCGAAAACACTTATGTATCCAGCGCCAGGCCGTCCGGTTGCGGATTCCGCTTGGACAGTGCCCCGGGTCTGCCGTCTCCCTGGAGTCGCTGGTCGTATCTGCCCCAGCGTCCGATCCTCCACCTTCGCGGGGATGCTTCCGGGGCCTGGCTGCGGTCCTCACGCGAGGTAATACGGAGTTGGGCGGACCCACTTGCGGCCCTGGCCTGGATGGAGCGAACGGCGAAAGAACCGCCAACTTCCGGGCCGCCGTTCAAGGGTGGATGGATCGGATACCTCAGTTATGACCTGGGCCGCCTTTTCGAGCCTATCCGCCCGCTTGCCGCCGCGGATACCGGGTTTCCCTTGTTCGAGTTTACCTATCATCCCGGCGTCATCGCCTGCGGGCCAGAGGCATTGTCCGTCCGCTCCACTCATCCCTTCGATCCCACCCCGCTGGAATTCCCCGCTGTTTACCGTCTGACCAGCCGCCAAGCGGTTTCCAATTTCAGTCGCGCCGGCTACCAGGCCACCGTAGCCCGCGCCATTGACTACATCGCCGCCGGGGACATCTTCCAGGTTAATCTAGCGCAGCGGTTTACCGTCGGCTTGCCGCAAAAACCCGGGGATATATATCACTCCTTGCTGCGCCGCTGGCCTGCCTGGTTCGGCGCCTACCTGGACTATGGCGATCACGCAATACTCTCCAATTCCCCGGAACTCTTTTTCCGCGTCACCCCCGATCCCGCCACCAGGAAGCGCACCATCGTCACCCGCCCTATCAAAGGCACGCGCCCTTGCGGCCAGGGCATGGAAAACAAACTGCGCGACAGCATTAAGGACCAGGCGGAATTGAACATGATAATCGACCTTGAGCGCAATGACCTGGGCCGCATCTGCGCTCTCGGCTCGGTCCGGGTGACACAACCACGAATCATTGAGCAACATCCCACCGTCTGCCACGGCGCCGCCACCGTCGAAGGAGAGTTATCCCAAGGCGTCGGTCTCGTCGAATTATTCCGCTGCGTCTTCCCTGGCGGCAGTATCACCGGAGCGCCCAAAATTCGCGCCATGCAGATCATCGAGGAACTCGAACCCTGCCGCCGCGGCCCCTACTGTGGCGCCATTGGCTATCTCTCAGTGGATGGCCACATGGCCTTCAATGTCGCCATCCGCACCATGATGATCGAAGTAGATCATCTCCACATCGCCGTAGGCGGCGGCATCGTCGCGGACTCGCTTCCCGCTGACGAATATGAAGAAACATTGGTCAAAGCCCGCGCCCTGTTTGATGCCCTTGGTTGCCAAGAACGCTCAGGAATGTTTATCATGCCGCCATGAGCGCTATCCCCTTTCCACGCCTCCTCCGGTAGTTCGGGCCATCACGTCCATCGCCCTGGCCCATGATTACTGACTATGCTCATTTCTGTGCATCATCCGGCACTGCATGGCGCGTGGTCACGGGCCACTCCGCCGCATCGCCACCGGGTAAACCGACGGGCGATGGCGCCGCATCCGGCTTCTGGGCCGGTACTGTGGCCGACGGAACCTCCGCCGGCGCCGTGGCCAGATGGCTTGCCGCCGGGGTAGATTCGGGCTCATTAATAGGCGACGTTACGGCCGGACCTGTGGTCGGCGGCAGAACCGGCAACGGCAGCGCCGGTTGCGTGACTGGCTCGGACGCAGGCACCGCCACCGGTTCACTGGCAGGCATTGCCGCTGGCGAGGCCGTCGGCACAGTCGTCGGAACTGTGGCCGGTTGCGTCGCCATCGCCACCATCAAATCCTGCATGGCCTGGGCGACGGCTTTAACGCGGGCATCAGGCTCCATAGCCAACACCACTTCCAGCGATTTCCTCTGTTTATCACCCGGCAGTCCGCCGCTGCTGAGCACCAGCAAACCCAGCACGCGCTTGGCCCAGTAGGGATCACCAAGCATGTGGTCGACCACCTGTGCCCGGTCCGCCGGTGGACTGCGCACCCCCAGCGTCCATTCCGCCCAACTGGCCACGGCGGGACTGGCATCGTGGGTGGCGGCCACAATCAATTGATTGAGTTTTTGCGCCATGGCCTGTATCTGCTTTTGTTGATCCGCCGGCTGGGCTTGCTGGTTGGCCAAAAGGGTACGAATCAGGGCGTCGGCCAGATCCAGATCCTGTATTCGTACCACCGCAGATCCGCTGCCGCCCATGGCAGTGGCCAGGGCCGCGATGTTGTTAAGGTTGAAGGCATCACGCTCGATCATCCGCGATTCCGCGGAATATCCAGCCGGACCGCAGCCGCTGGCCGCATTCGTCGCCGGGTTGGTGCGTACGCGCACGCTGAACTCAAAAGGCGGGACGGGGTTGCTCTTCAGCACGTCGGCGAACTGCCCCTGATCGATGCGCACCAGTTTGCTAGCCACCTGCCCAGGATGAAGCACCATCTGCTGATCGAGGCGATCGTAGGCAATGGCCGGCACGGGCTGGGAGGCTATGCCCTGGAGTTGCCCGTCGAACCACAGGTCCGGATGCAGAACCCCATCGTTGCCGATGGTTATGTCCATGCCCCCCGCCTGTTGAATATTCTGCACGGAAACGCGCACGATGATCGGCTCTCCGAAAGGATGGGCGACGTGCAGCGGTTCCACCGTCAGCCGATAGAACGACTGCGGCGTATCGATAATGTGCAACCAATTCGCCGGGAACTTGTTGACTTCCGCCTGCAGTTGCTCCGCCTGGGCCTGGGGCACGAGCTTTACTCCCATCGACGCCAATCCGTCGTTGAGGATAGCGCCGATCAGTCCCGCTGGATACTCACTCAGCAGTTTTTCGCCTTGATCACGTGCCTGAGCCTGGGTCTTGAGGTCGGCCCCATCCAGACGTACCATGCCCAGCCGGGCCAGCACCTGCGCCACATCAAGCCGGGGCAGTTTTTGATCCACGACGGCCGACAATTTCACCCTGGCTTCCGCCGGAGCATCGCTGGCGAGCTTGCTCCACCCCTCCAGATTGGCCACCATGATGCTCTCCGGCGGCAGTATCTCCCGCAGCGCCGCCATGGCCGCGGTGGCATCGGCCGGTCGCTTCAGAAGATATATTTCCGTCCACGCCAGGTCATTAAGCACTCCGACATAAATATCCTTAAGCTTATCGTGCTTGGCGAAATCTTCCTTGGCCATGTCCGCCAAACGTTGCCGGTCGCTGTCAAAATCCCCGAAATCCACTGGTTGTTGGGAGTTAACCGGTCGCGTTGTCGCCCGCGCATCTCCCAACTGGCCGCGCACCTGGGCAAGGTTGTTCATCACTATGTTCTGCAATTGTTGGACGAATGCTTCGGGGTGCCCCTGGTTCCCCATGGCCTTTTCCACCAATACGCGGATGATGACGGCGTCGTGATCATTGGGGTCGCGGGCCAGCATGGCATCGAGCAATTGCCGGGCCGCCGCCGGTTGATTACCCAGATACAGTTCGGTCGCATACTCGAACGCCACGTCGCGTGACACCGGCATCCCGCCTGTCTGCGTTAACTGCATGTAAAGGTTGAACATAGTCAGCGACCTGTCCACAGCCCCAACCGACGCCAGCAGCGACGCCAGTCTTTGGACGACTGCCGGCTGAATCGGATTGCTGCGCAGCATCTGCAGCAGAATCGGCACCTGATCGCCCGCCCCAAGGGTACTCTCTATCTGCTGGTAATGGATGGCCAATGCCGCCAGATTCAACGGATTCAAGGCCAGGGCCTTTTCCACAAAGTCCAGCGCCTGGCGATTCTGCGACTTCTCGAAGCAGCACTGGGCCGCCTTCAACGCCACGTGGCTCTTGACCTCCGTCGGCACGTTCGCCGCCAACAGTCCCTTCAGATACTCAAGCCTCTCGTTAGGGCCCTCCATGCGCGCCGCGTACAGGTCGATCAGGTTCGCCTGCACTACGCGGTCATCGCTGTCCAGGGACCGAATCATCTTAAATGCTCCCAGCGCCGCCGGGTAGTTCTGTAGCTGCAACGACGCATCCACCAGCAGGTGCGGGTAGCGCACATTGCCAGGATCCAGATCGTGCGCCGCCGTCAACAGCGCTGCGGCCAGGCGCCAGTGGCCCGGCAGTATCTGCCGCGTGCGCAGCGAGGCCCGGGCCACATCTGCGATCCGTTCAGCCAGCGCCGCTTCAGCCGGATCCAGGTGCGACGCAGCGTTCGGCGGCGCCTGCCCGCAGGCCCGCCCGTTGCCTGATCCCGGCACCAGTGCCCACGCCGCCAGCATGCCGGCCAGGACAAGCCCGCAGGCGATCCGCGCCGGACGCCGCGCCGCCGGGGCCTTCGGCTTCGTTGGGCTCTTTTTATTCATCACGCTGATGGTGCAAGACATCGGTTTTCTCCTGTTGCTAGGGGACGTTCCGGCGGCGCCGTCTGCCTGCTCCAAACCTCCCACAGCATGGGACGCAGGCGGCATAGCTCTTCGACATCGGCCAACAACTCCACGCGATCGGCCAACCACTTTTTCCAATCCTCCCGGCCGCACTTCATGGCCGCCAAGGCCAGCAGGCCCTGGGCGCGGGCACTATTGCCAGCGGGCATAAGTTCCGCCAATTGTACCTTATCGGCCACGCCGCTCATCATCGCTTGCCAGGCCCCTATGCGGGCCGAATAGTCCAGTTGCACCAGCATTAGTTCCATGGCCTCGGCCAGCGTCAGGCGGTGGTTGTACAGACTCGCCATGGCCGCGTAGGCACCACCCAGGTCGCCAAGTTCCAGCAGGGCATCGGCCAATATAAGCCGGCTCGGCTTGGTCAGCGGGTGCGATGCCCCCAGCCGGTTGCCCAGCACGGTTCGGCTCAGTATGGCGGCATCATCCCAACGGCGTTCGGCATGTCGCAGCAAGGCCAGGTGATGCAGTGTGCGCAGCTTCACGGTTCGGAATAGCGAAAAACTGCGCAAAGCCATCTCCACGTGCGCCTCGGCCTGATCGAACTGCCCGCTGGCAATCACCGATGGCGACTGCGCCGCAAGCCTCAGTCCCCTGGCGCTGCGATAACTTAGCGCCAGCCAGATCGCCGCTATGACGACCAGGATCATAGTTCCGTCAACCCGTCCATCTATGGGGGAAAGGCTCAGCAGCAACGAAAACGCCGCCCCCGCCAACAGCAAAGACCGCAACAGCGTGCCGAAGGTCATATCCCGACGGAACCGGCTTATGGCATATTGTGCGCTTATCACCTGGCCTCCGCGGGCGTTTCCGCCGGCTGATACTTGGCGATGAGCGGTATCACTTCCGCGTACCTCCGCCGCAGTTCCCCAGCCGGGCACAACAGCGTCGCCCGCCGCCAATTGCTGCAAGCCTGGTCGTCAAACCCCTGCATGTCATAGGCCCGAGCCGCCAGACCATAGGCATCAGCCAGACGATGGGCTAACTGCTGGCGCAGAATCGTCCGTTTCTGCTCAAACATGGCAATAGCCTCCGCCGGGTGCCCGGTTTTTACGTCGCGGTAGATCTCGATCAAGGCCAGGCCCGCCGATTCTCGGCCCTCCACACTCCCACGCCGCAAATCGCTTATAGCCCGGTCGGCATCGAAAAGGCGGTCCTCGTGGAGCAGTCCCATGGCTCGGGCCAGCAGCAAGGCATATTCCGTCCGCTCGTCCAGTTGCAGATTGTCCAGCAGATATTCCTCCACGGCTATGGCATCACCGAAGCGGTGGTAGCGGGCCAGAACCGACGTCAGGTAGAGCAGGGCCTGAACCCGTGTCTGTTGCGTTCGCATAGGCGCTGACAGCATCAGTCCCAACATCCCAGCCGCCTGCGGCCAACGACGCAACTGCACCAATTCTTCGACGGCCTCGATCCGGCGTTGTTCCTCGCGATGGCTCCGCACCGTATTCCACGAAAACACGGCCATTCCCGCCATCAGCGCCAGCATGGCCGCACTGGCCATGGTGCTCAGCAATTGTTGCTGCGGTCGGCCGGCGTGCGCGCTTCCGTACCCGCTGGCCAGCATTGTTCCCGTCAGAAGCGCTATGCCTATCCAAATCCATGGCGCACGCCCAACCGGCTGGCTGCGTTCCAGAAGCGTCGCAACGTCCAGAAACTCCGGCGCCGCACTGGCCTCTCCCGCCTTGGGCGATTCCGTGGATATTTCACCTGTGGTTGCGTTCATGGTTACGCGGTTACTACGCCAAAGCCACGGCGGACGTTCCGCCGCCGCCATTTGACCAATCCTACGCCAGACATTTAACATTTTGCCCCCAGCTAAGCAAAGGGTGTGCCCAATTTTTCGGGCAATCGTTGATTCTGGTTCGGCAATACACTAATGCATCGTTGACCACGGGACCGCGGCATCGACAGGCTCAGGCCCAGAAAGGAACGTGGGGCGAGGTGGTCGCGCATTGCCGAACCAAAATTGGACTCACCTTTTCGTCAGCGACGGCTCGGACCAAAGTACAGTCACAGGTAACTGGGTGCCGGGGCCGGTGGCGACGACGGGTTGGGCAAACAGCGTTAACATTTTGACATTACTGACGTTAACGGAAATGATGCCGGCCTCATCGCGGCTTGTTCGCGGCGGAGAACAATAAAGCTCCTTGCCGTCGCCAAGCACAACCAACTTCACGGCGACAGTGGGAGGCGATGCATCGGAAACACCCCCCCGACATACGAAGAGCTTGTACTGCCCATCCAGGTTCCAAGAAAGACTGGTGCCCATCAGGCAAGTTATGCTGTTGGCGCAGGGAATGCCGTCGAGGCTGGCCCCGGCAACAGTTGATGAATGTACCGTCCAGGCCGTCGATGGAACTACGCCCGAATGAGTTTCGACGCTCGGCGGTTGAAGCTCGCTCAGGAAGGAAAACCGTCCCCCTCCTACCCGAATTTCCGCCAAGTCAGCCCTGGCCAACCGCACCGTACCCAGGAAATCCTCCTCAATAACCAGAGTATCGGCATCAATCTTTGCTGAATTGGCCAGGTAGGAGTTGCCATTGGCGGTTCGCACGATAAAAGCGCCGTGCGGAGGATCGATGGCCGCCAAAGCTACAGCCACTGCCTCCGAGCCGACGACAAAGTTGGACAGACCGAAAAGAACGGAACTGAGGCTGATGGCGCGACCGTCGAAACCGCGAATCTCGCCTTCAACGAAATCGCCGCGCGCCAACAACACGCCGGCGTTGCGATCGGGAAGCTTGCCAAGCATACCGGTCGCCATCGGCGCAAGAATAATCCTGGCCACGTCGGCGGCAGGTAGCGCAGCCTGTCGGCCGTCGGCGCCGGTGAATGAAACAAGCTTATTGGCGATAGACGCAACCGTAGAAACTGCGATGACACTGCCGCTGCGGAGCATCAGGCATTTGCCTATAACCGGCGCACTGGCATTGATGACGCCGCCCGTGGTATTACCAAGCGACACGTTGTCGAAACATGCGGTGCATAAATCGTCGCCCTTGCGATTGGATACGACCATTCCCCAGTAAACATTATCGCTCAACTCTACGTCAGTTTCACCGACAGAAACCCAATTGGCGCCGTCCAGCGAGGTGAAAGCATCCCAGGTAGTTCCCTTGCGCGTGAGTTTGAGCCACACCGGAAAGGCATCGCCTGTCGTCGCGGCCATCTGGTTCATGCCAGCGCCATCCTTGTGCCGGCGCAGCAGCAGCGTGTGCCTGGTAAGGCGGACTACGAATGCAACCATCCGTGATCCCGGGTCGAACTTGTCGCGAACCATCACGCCAACCATGGTGAGCGGATTGCCCAACTCGATCTTAGATAGATGCACAACCAGGCTGGCATCGCCAGCGACCTGCTGGCAAACAAAACCGCCCGAATCCCTGGGCCCTTCGATACCCGCTCCACCGGCCATGATGCGGAATTGCCTGTCGGCATATTTGGCCAGCGCGGGTTTGTTGGTGGCGATATCCCTGAGTTGCCAGGAGTCGGGAAGACCTAGGGGACCCGGCGCGGCCGCTTGCGATGCGGGAGCCGCCGGCTTGGTGGACTTGAAGGAGGCCAGCAGGATATTGGACATATCCAATTTGATATCCAGACCGCTCCTGGGCGTAACTACCAGTTGATTGGCGTCGAACTTTATTTCTCCGTCATAAGTCTTCCCGTCCAGGGTCCGAACCGTGGCCGCCGGCGACGATGGCGCCAACAACACGGCCAACAAGGCAACCAACATCGGGAGTTTGAAGCGAACCATAATAACGAGTAGTTTTCTCGAAAAGAGGCACACGGCGCATGCCCTGCAATGCCGTCGCAACAGTCCACGGCTCACCTCACCGCTGATACAGCGGAATGTAGTGATAGGGCATGGCCAGGATTGTCGTGTAGACACTGGTCGCATACACTTGACCGACTTTGCCATCAAGGGGATCCCAATAATACAATTCGGCGTCCCTCTTGACGGCGGCCACCAGGGTCTTCTGGATCGTCTCGTACCAATCCTTCCAGTCCGATCCGCCGATCATGTACATCGCCGGGGCGGCATAGAAGTGCCCGTAAGTAAGCCAGGGATCGCCGCGGCCGGCCTTGGCCGCCATGAGGTAGACCGCACCCTTTTTGACCATCGGATCATCGTAGAGGCCGCATACCTGAAGGGAATAGACCGCGGCTGCCGTCCGGGCAAATCCGGGCCCCGAATGCGGTTGATAGCAGAAACCGCCGCTATTAGCGTCATAACAGGCCTTGACAAACTTCACCGCCTGATCGATCGTGGCCTGGGGCACATCCACCCCGGCATTCTTGGCGGCGCGCAGGGCGACGCACTGCAACACTGTTACCGAGATATCGCCGTCCATCACCCGCGCCTGGTAGCGCCAGCCACCCTGTTGATTCTGGCACTTGATTATGAGCTTGATGGCCGCTTCAAGCTTGGGCCGGAGCTTGGGATCGCGGCTCTGTCCATAAATTTCGCCAAGGGCGATGGTGGCAATGCCATGGCCGTACATGTTATTGGCGGAGTTATTGGCGTTGATAAACCCTTCGGCATTGACGGAATCGACCAGGTATTGAGTGCCGCGGCCCACCACTCGGCCATACTCGCCCTCCCCGGGGACATTGCCCGCGGCCAAAAACGCCATCAGGGTATAGGCGGTGATCGCCACCGCATGTTCATTGCCGCCTGAGGTCCAGGAACCATTGGCCGTCTGCTTGATAGCCAGGTACTTGAGGGCTCCCTTGATGACGACATCGGTCTTCTCGTCGACGACTACATTATCACGATTGACGGCGGCATCGGTGTTGACCGGAGCCAGCGGCGACGCCGGAGCCGACGGAGCATCGGCGGCCAGGATCAGCACCGGGCAACCCAATACCACGGTGGCGGCAAGAAAACAAACGAGGCGATACTTCATACAGGTACTAATACGGCGACGGTACTTGAGCGTTGATGACCATCTCCACCGCTTTACGCCGGCTTGCAATACTCATCGCTTGTTTTCCTGGTCGGACAGGTTCTTCAAGTATTGTTCGATCATCGGACCGTATTCCTGAGGGTATTTATCATTCTGAGCCTGTTTGATAGCCTCGCGGTCGCGGGCGGGCAAACCGAGATAGCTGCTGGCCCCATTGGCGGTATTGGAACCGCCGTCGCCGGTGCCGTTGGTTCCGTGGGCATCTTTACGATCGCCATTGCTCTTGTGGGCGTTTTTCTCATCGGCTTTCCCCGGATGGTCCGACGGATCTGGTAAGCCATGATGGTCGCTCTTTTCGCCACTTTCCATGCCATTCTGGGCCATGGCGACAGCGGCTTGGGCCTTGGCCATGGCGTCCTGGGCAGCCTGAGCCTTGGCTTGGGCATCGGGCTGGTCGCCAGCCTGGGCGTCCGCCGCGGCCTTGGCGGCGTCGTCCGCAGCCTGCTGCATCGCCTGCTGGGCCTGCTGCGGCAAACCCTGATCACTGGCCTGGGCCTTGGTCAAATCACTGGCAGCTTTGGCCATCTCATTGGCGGCCTGCTGCATCGCCTGGGCCGGGGCCGCAGTATCTGACAGCCACTGAGCCTGCTGCATGATCTGCGCCTGTTGTTGAGAAATTTGGGAAATGCTAGGTTGGCCTGGTTGCGGTTGGCCTGGTTGTGGCTGGCCTGGTTGCGGTTGGCCTGGTTGTGGCTGGCCTGGCTGCGGTTGGCCTGGTTGCGGTTGTCCTGGTTGTGGTTGGCCTGGTTGCGGTTGTCCTGGTTGTGGTTGGCCTGGTTGCGGTTGTCCTGGCTGCGGCTGGCCTGGTTGCGGTTGGTCCTGTTGGGCCTGTTGCATCGCTTTCTGAGCCTGTTGCATGAATTGAACCGCCTGCGGAACCTGATCCTGATTGAGTTGTTTAGCGGCGTTCTGTGCCGCCTGTTGGGCCTGTTGTAGTGCCTGATTATTGGGCTGTTGCTGTTGCGCCTGTTGAAGCTGGTTGGCCACCTGCTGCTGCGCCTGCGCCAGTTGCTGGGAAGTGGCGGGCTGCTGGTCCTGCGGCTGGTTGTTCATCTGGCTCTGGGCATCCTGAACCTGCTGCCGCGCCTGGGCGATAGCTTGGGCAGCATCAGCCAACGGCTTGCTGGCATCGGGTTGCTGGCCCATCGCCCGTTGATCCTGCCTGATCTTGTTGTCAATGGCCTGCTGAGCATTGACCAAGTCCTGCATCGCCTTCTGTTGCGGCGCCTGCGCCGCGTGGGGATGTGACTGGGCCAGGTCCTGACTGGCCGCGTTCATATCCTGCTTGGCCGCATTCAGCGCGTTGTATGCATCCTTGGCAGCATCGGAAAGATTCTTGTTCGCATCATCCGTGGCCTTGGCCACGGCATCCTGTTGTCTGGCCAGGTCCTGATTGGACGGTTGGGTTGCCGACGGCTGTGTCGCCGCATCCTTGTTAGCTTGGGCATCAAGCTTATTGGCATCCGGTTTCTGATCCTTATTGGCCTGGTCCTTGGCGGCAATGTTATCGGTCTTCTGCGAAACCTGCTGTTGATCCTGCATCAGTTTGGCCACCTGTTCGCGGGCGCCCTCAAGCTTGGCCAGTTCCTTCTTGGCATCATCGAGCCTGACGATCGCCGCATCCAACAGCGCCTCGGCTTTCAACAAGTGCTCGACCGCCGTCTTCTGCGGCGCTGCGGCATCGGCAAACACGGCCTTGAGCAATGAAGCGGCCGCTGATCCCATATCCCCGCTGGCCAGAGCGATCTCGCGGGCCGATTCCGCATACGGCGCCGAGGCCTCAGATTGAAGATCGCGAGCGGTCTGTTGAAGAACGCTTTGTTTCTTTGACAGATCCCCCGCCAGCTTTGGAGCCGCCACTGCCGTATCGCCGTTCAGTTTTTGCTGATTGATGCGCAGAGCGACCAACTTCTCCTGCAATGCCCTGGCCTGGTCTTCCTTGTCGCCTGTCGGCTTCTGCTGGACCTTGGCAAGCTGGTCCGCCAAAAGCAGCATAGTCTCCTCCAGTTTGGCCAGGGCATCGTTTTCCCTGAGGAGCGACGGATCGCGCTGCAGTGCCGTCAACGACTGGCGTGAGTCTTGCATGCGATCCTGGGCCGCCTTGAGCGTTTCGGCAGCGGCGGGAGCAACATTGTCGATCATGCCACGCGTGCGGTCCACGCGATCCACCAGGTCGCCCTGGCGATCCTCTATGCCGCTGAACAGGTCGTTCAAGGCGTCGGGCGACCGCCTGACGCTGGGATTGACCTCCCTGGTCTGGGCGACAATCTGCTTCTGCTCGATGATAGCCGACGCCACGGCCTGAATGGCCCGGCGTATCTTTTCCGCCGAATCCTGATCGGGGGCTATCATCTGGCCCAAGGCATATAGACAATCCCGAGCCGTCTTTTCGGATGAGGCGGCGGAGTATATTTCCCCCTGGGTCAGCAAATCGGTGGCCTGTTTGAGGGCCTCGGACATCTTGTTGTCGGCAGCCATCCTGAGGCTCTTCCGTAGGCGCTCGGCGGTATCGCCATCGGAGGCGATCATGACCTGTTCCAGACGACGCACCAAGGCTCCGGTTTCGTCGCGAAGGTTCTTCTCGTCGCCGGCCTGATCCGACAGAAGGTTCCTTTCATCGTCATTGAGCTTATCCGTGGCCTTGTTGCCGTTCCGGCGCTTGACCTCCTTCACCAAGGTTTTGGTCTTCTGGAGGTTCTCATTCTGACGGTCGGCAAACTCGGTGAACTGAAGGGATATGTCATACAGTTCCTGCTGCTGGCGGTACTTGATCAGCAACTGGTTCATCTGCGAGATGATGAATTTCTGGGTAACGACCGCGGCGGTGACATCGCGGCGGGCGGCGGCGGGATCGGCGTCGCTGCGGGCGGCCTGAAGGAGTTGGATGACCTTATCCATGTCCTTATCGGACAAGTTGGACATGATGTCACGGATGGACTTGAGAGTCTGGAGTTCGTCGCCGGCGATTCCGTTGCGATCGAGTTCATCTATCATCGCCGCCAGTTCGGCTACGGCTTTACGCATCTGCACGCGCACCTGCACCTGCTGGCCTTCACCCTGCGTGACCGTGTCTATAAGACGATCATCGGCTGCCAGAATATTGGAGGTGAGGCTCATAAATCCGGCCAGTACTCCCAGGCAGGCCACCACAATGCCAATGATGAAAAGTTTCTCGCGTCGCGACATGCCATTTTCCATAGAGATGACCTCGGGTCTGGAATATGAAGCCTGAAAGCAATGTGTTTGCCGAGTTCAGTTTTTGCAGCCAATCCGCAGCGACTACCCTGTGCATTATAGATAAGTACTCATCCAAAGCATTACATTAATCCGGAAACCTGTTGACCTCGCACTTGCCTTGCCATTGAGCACTGGCCGCCGGCCTCTTGCTTAACACCATGTACAACTATCATTTATGCTCAATCGTTGGATTGAGGTTTTTATTGATTTCCTCCTGCTGTTCTTTAATTTCCCGATAGCGATCAAGTGAGGCGCCAAAGAGGGTCAGGGTTTCGGCACGTTTCTCGGCTTCGGTGACCACCCTGACGCCAAAATGCTCGCTGTCCGTCTTGCCCGGCCCGGTCTTGCTGTTATTGTCCACCGCCTGTATCCAATATTCCAGACTGCAACCCTCTAGGCTGGGACGGGTGGTGGAGTTGGGAGACACCGTGCCAAGTTCCCATATATACTTGCCGTGCCAACTCTTGGGCTCATTGCCGGGCAGTTCCAGAGGAATACTCTGCTCAGAACCACCATCCACGGTGTACTTCATGGTCAGGCTACCAAGCCCAAAATCGTCGGCCGCCTCGTACTCGATCCTCACCTTGCCCACGCGGGTGTAGAGTTCCTCGCGTCGCTCCGGCCAGGTGATGCGCACCGTCGGGGGCTTATCGGGGACCAACTCGATCCGGTACACTGCCGGATCCTTGGAAACCAGGCCATCGGTATCGACGAGTTGGACGAAGAATCCGCTGGTACCCACGGGGATCTCCATTTCGCCGCTGAGTTTGCGGGGATCCCGGGGATCGATCCGCAACTTCGCGTTCTTCTCCGAACCGGTCAGATGAATGCGATTTTGCTTCTCGGGGCCCAAGTCGTCGCCGCACGGGTTGCTGGAGATGATGGCGAATTGGAGCCGGCTGCCGCTCAGAATGCTCAGATCGCCCATGGCCCGGGGAACAGCACCAACAATATGCGTGTACTGCGGATACTCCTGACGGCACTCGATCTTAACCACCACCGGGCGCGGCAGGACCTTGACGCTGTAGTCATCGGATTCCGCATCTCCCAGATAGAGGCGGTATTCAAACGAATCCTGGACGTTCTCGAGGCGGCATTCAAAGACGGCGGCGGAGGCCTTGGCGGGCGTAAGCTGGAACTGCTGGAGGCGGCCGCTGGCGAAGCGGATGCGAACCGCGCCGCCGTCAGGAATCACGCCGCCGGCCCGGGCCGTCAACTTCACGTCGTCACCACGGGCCACAAGCATGTTGCCGCCGATCACCTCGATCTTGGTCTTGCGCGGAACTGGAACACTGGAAAGGAAAGCCCTGGCCAGCAAAGGCCCGCTGACGTTGCTCCTCCGGCCCCAGGAAAAGGCGCCTCCGAAAACCAGAACGGCCATGACCGCGGTCATGGTCAGCCGCACCAGACGGTCACTCTTGATCACGGTCTTGAAATCGACGCGGCCGGCCAGATCCTCGGTCTGCTCGATCATGGCCCGCACCAGTGCGACTGAAGTGCCTGCGGAGATGGCCCCTGGGCGGGATAACTGGATGGAAGCGATGAGCCGCGTGCAGAAACCGGGCTGTGCCTCCTCGACCATCAGGGCGATCTCTTCGTCATCCGGACCGTGGAAGATGGGAAAGATGGTATGGCGTACTGCCAGGCAGACAAGGGCGGATGCGTCGGCAATAAGAAAAGCCCCACGGATCAAGCGCGACAGATTCAGCCACCAGTCCAGGAGCATGCCGATCGCCAGCAGGGCCAGCCCCGCTCCAACCACCGCCGCCAGGCCGGTTCCCCAGGCCACGGCTAGGTGCTTGGAACGCACGGCGGAAATCTTCGCCCGCAGTATGGCGCTCATGTGCATGCCTCACTTCAACTGACGAAGCTTCCGCAGTATCCACTCCAGAGTAACCACGCCTAGCATAAACAGAAAATAGAGCGGGCTGGCCCAGAGTTCCACTTCCGTGGTCGAACGGACGGTATCGGACTTGAGCCGCAATGCCTCGGGAAGCTGGGCCAGGTTCTCCTCGCGGAAGAACCGGCCGCCACTAATCTGGGCCATCTGCCGCAGCAGGGCCTCGTTCATGGCCGTCTGGCCAAATTCCAGCTTGGGCTCGGTGACCGTGAATTCCAGGATCGTCTGGGGGTCGCCGGGCGGTCCGACGTGGAATTTGTAGGCGCCGGAGGTAAGGGCCTTGAAGGAGCCGCGGTACATACCCGGCTGGTCGGGCAGCGGCCGGAGTTGCATGTCGTGCTCGACGCGGGCGGTTATGTCGGCGGCCGTGGTGTTCTGGTAGATACCGTGAACGGTGGGCTGGGTGATAGGCTCGTAGCGCTCAGTGTAGAGACGGGCGTACACGGTGATGTCCTGGCCGCCGATGTACTGCTGCTTGTCGCTGGTTAGCTGCGTCTGCTTGGCGGCCCCCAGCAGATGGGGCAGGGAAAGCCGCTGGATCATCTGACCCCACAGCGTGATGTAATAAACGTCGCCCTTGTTCTTGCGCCAGCGCCATGTATTGTCGGTGCCCATCCACATGACCTGCCCCAACCCGTACTGCTGGATGGCCACTACCGGCATCTTGCCGAAACGCGAACCCTTAAGTGGATCGGGATCCACCAGTAGCACTTGCGCCGCCGGCTTGGGCCTGGCCACCCGGTAGTCCCAGTAGATCGGGGGAAGGTTCTTCCAGCGTTCCAGGCTCTCCTGCTCCTTGTCGCTCAAGCGCAGCATCGCCGTACGCTGCCCATCTGCGGTCATCTCCAGGCGGATCGGCTTATCATTGATATCTGAACCGTATCCCGGCGCCGGCGGCAGCGGCACGCTATCGAACTCTACTGGCAGCATTTTGGCTATGTCGGTCTTCAGGTAGTCCGCCGGAGCGTGATTTTTGCCGGCAACCATCAGGAACCCGCCCCCGAACCTGGCCACGAATTCGGATATCCAGGAAATTTGCTCTGCGGCCAGGCCTTTGGGATCCACGTCCCCAAGAATAATCAGGTCAAACTTGTACATTTCCTCCCTGGTCTTGGGAAACTGCGGCAGGTAAGGAGACGCAGGCGCCTTGACCACGCCTGCATCGGCCTCCAGGAGCACGCACTTTAGATCCACGCGGCGGTCGCGCAAGAGCTGCTGCTGGAGATACTTGAATTCCCAGCGCGGCGACTGCTCGACCAGAAGCACCTTGATCTTACCATCGACGACGCGCAGGTGATGGGTGAAGTAGTTGTTCTCCTTCACTGTCTCGTCAGGGCGCGGATCTATCCAGGCCTCCAAATCGAACTCGCCGGGAAGATCCGGCGTGAAAGTCATCGGGATCACCTGTTCGCCATCCTCGTCGAATATGACTTCTTTGCTATCCGGCTGCTTGGTCGGCGGCTTGCCAGAAGGATCCGTCGGCGTCAACTTGAGCTGGAGCATCGCCTTTTCGCCCTTGAGGTTCTGGCAGCGAACCCGCACGTTAACCGGCGCCTCATCACGGGCAAAACAGACTTCCGGTGCGAAGATGTTGGCGACAATGATGTCTTTGGGCGAGCTTATCCCCACGCCGTAGGTATACAGCGGCACGCCTTCCTGCTCGGCTATGCGGGCCACCGCCAGCGGATCGGAGCCGGCGTTGTTGCCGCCGTCGGTCATGATCACGATGCCCGCCAAAGGTTGGCCGCGCTTGCGGCGAATGACCTCGCTGATGGCATCGCCCAGGGGGGTGACCGGACTGTCGGAAGGAATGCTGCCAACCCAGTCGTAAGAGACGGCGCCAGACTGGGGATCGCCGCCAGCCGGCCTAGTGGCGGAAGCCTGGCCCTGGCCCAGATCGGTCAATGCCGCCCCGAAACTGAAGGCGTGAATAGCGTATTCGCTGGCCAGGCGCTCCAGCAGAGTTGCCTGCTTGTCCTTCAGCAGAGCCATGCGGTTGTTCTTCAAGATGGCATAGACGAGGTCTGTACGCCGGACGGCGGCAAAGCGCGAGGCATCCTGCTTTGACAGCGGCTGGTCCAGTCCCTTGGCCGGATCGAGTGCGCCCATGGCAATGGCAGCGCGTTTCAGATCATCGAGTTCGGTGCGCGGGTCCTCGATGCGCATGCTCCGGGTGGCGTCGCAGAGGAAGACCACGGTCCGGCGGATGCCGCGTTCGATGGTTACGGCCAGAACCGGCCGCAGGAACAGGATGATGACCAAGGCCAGGAACAGGGTCCGCAGGCCAGCCATGAAATAGCGCATGAAAGGCGACAGATGTGGGGCGGAGCGGCGGTAGCGCCACACCACCAGGATCCCCAGGACCAGTGCGCACAGCACCACCCACCCCGGCCGGATACCGCCGCGGAACGCCAACTCGTAGTGCGCGGCACGCAACTGCGAGTCGACCTTGATATCCAAAAGTCGTGGCAAAAGGTTCATGGCAAAACTCTGGACTTCACTTTCATTTGGACCGGCTGAACCAATCAGCCATGGCTGTTTCCGTCAGGGCCAGGAACAGGGCCAATACCGCCAGGGGAAGCCACAGCTCCGCGCCGGTCCGTTCCTTCTCGATCTTGTCCTCCATAGACATGCCTGGAGACCACTTAACGACATCGGCCACGCGGCCGAGAACCTCGAGTTGCAAAACACCAATATCCTCGAGGCTGGATTCGTCGGAATCGGGCTGGGCGGCGAACAGGATCGGAGCCGAGGTATCGGGAAGTTTGCAGGTATACACGCCGGCTTGGTCAGTCTGGTCGTAGATGAAAACCGGGGCATCACCTTCCTTGGACAAGTCAATCTTGCGGCTGTCCGGCGCTGGATTCTTGGCGGCAGCATCCTTGAAGTCGTAGGCCTGCCGCAAAGGAGGCTTGGAAATCAGCACATACTTGTCCAAAAGGCTGACATCGGGATGGTAGATGAATTTCTCGCCGACGCGGATGTTCAAGGCTTCATCCTGCCGGGCCACGATGGCGCCGATGCTGCGGTATACCAGTGGAGCAAAGACACCAGGGCGGGCTGGCAGATCGGTCCAGCGGCTGTCGGCGCTGCTGCTGAAAAGTATGACCCGCCCCTGGCCCCAGGTCCGTTCCATTACGGCCGGCCGGTTGTCCATCGAAGCGTCACCGGTGCCTTTACCGTAGCGCAAGACCACGCGGGGCGCCCCCGCCCGAGCCGCATAGGCCAAAGCCTTGTCGGTCTTGAGTTTGTCGGAAGGCTTGAGGGCATCCTGGGCCGGGATGAGCGTGAAGGCTCGGTAGAAATGCGCCGCGGCCGGCGATCCAGCCGCCGCATCAAACCAGATCGAGGCTATGGGATGCTCGAAATTTTTGTTCTGGAGACTGAAGAACACATCGTTCTTGGAAGCGTCTCCGTGCACCTCGCCCAGGGAAGCCGGAAGAAAATGGTAAGTATTCAGCAGTAGCGCGTTGTAGAAATTAGGCTGCGTGTGAGCGCCCGGGAAGATCATCAGGCCCCCGCCCCGGGTCAGATACGCCGCCAGGCTATCCAACGTGGGCACGGTGAAATCGGCGACATCGGCCATTATAACGCAGTCAAAACTGTCGAACTTTTGGTCTTCCAGTTCCGCCGGGCTTATGGTCGTGACCTTGATCCAGTACTGATCCTGCTCAGCCAATGGCACCGGCTGGAGGATGTGTTTGAGAAAGAAAGTAGACCAGTCGCGCGGGCTCTGATTGGTTTCGCCGGAAACCAGCAGTATACGCACCTGGTTGATGCCGCGCACGACGATGGTGCGTTGATCGTCGGCGGGAAGATGGTCGGCGGGAATCGAAGCGGTCACGCTGTGAAACCCATCGCTGTGCAGTTTAGCAAAAAGCGCGACGGTTTTGGCGGAGTTGGCCGGCAGAGTGTCGATGATGGTCTGATCGGAGGCAGCCTCATCGTCCACTTTGAGGCTAACGGGCACATCGTGGGCATCTTCCTTGCCGTAATTGGTGACTTCCACCTCGTAGCGCAGGGGCCAGTTCACGGCTGCCATCCCGGAGGCCGACCGCAAAGCCGAAACACCCAGGTTCTGGTCCTCGTGGGCTCCGACGAAGACCAGGTGGACACGAACCAGGAGGGCCGGATCGGTCCGGGCCTGTTCCAGCAGAGCCCGGCACTCGTCCAGTTGCTTCCAGGCGCAGTTCTGGCCATCGGTAAAGAGATAGATTTCTCTGCCCGCTGCTGCCCGGCCCTTGAGGATTTCCACCGCCGCGCGCAGAGAAACGAACAGGTTGGTGCCACGGTCCGAAAGCCGGGCTTCGTGGACAACCCGGCGAACCAGATTCAGGTCGCTGGTGGGCTCGGGGATAACCGCATTGGCTATGTCCGAAGCGAGTATCACCGCCGCCGAAGAGCCGGAAGGAAGCGTGGGGATGACCTGGACGATGGCATCCTTGGCCTGATCGAAACGGGAGCGCACCCCGTCAGTGCAACTCATGGAATAGGAATTGTCCAGAACAAATACAGCGCTGACGCTGGACTGCCCCAGCAGCCCGGCGGACGCCCCGGAGCGGCAGGCAATGCGGCTCAAGGCCATGGCCAGCACCAGCAGCATGAGACAGCGCAGGAGGAGCAGGAGCATGTCCTGGACCTGGATGCGCCGCTGGTTCTGCTGCACCGCCAGTTGCACAAAACGCATGGCGGCCCAGACCACCCGCTCGAACCGGCGGCGGTTGAGCAAGTGGATGATGATCGGCACGGAAATCGATACCAGACCAAAGTACAGCAGCAGTGGATTGAGCAGCGTCATGGTAGCGGCCCATCGTCTAAAAACGCAGATTTCATCGGGTGGTCGTTCGCAGGCGGAACGCCAGGTAACCGCCGAGGACTTCCTCCAGTGGGCGGGAGGTATTCACCAGGACGTAGTGCGTATTATGACGCTCACACCCCTGGCGCAGCCGCGTCTTGAAGGCCTCCAACTCGCGCAGGTAGCTCTTGCGAATCTCCCGCGGGCGCGTCATCAGCCTGGACAGGGCCTCCAGTCCCTGGAACTCCACGACCCCGCCGAAGGGAAACTCCAACTCGAACGGATCCATCGTGTGAAACACGATCACCTCCTGCCCGATGAAGCGCAGGTGTTGGATGCCCGCCAGGATCTTTTCCTCATCGTCGAACAAATCGCTGATGATTATGACCAAGCCCTTACGCTTGATCTGCCCGGCCATAGCATGCAGGACAGCGGCGATGCCGGTGGCCTGGGTGGGATCAAAGTCGCAAAGCATGCGCATTATCCCGTGCATGTTCGCCAGATTTCCGGTCCGGGGCATGTGGGCCCTGAGCTCGGTATCGAAAAGCCCCATGGCCACGGCGTCACGCTGACGCATAATCAGATAGCACAGACAGGCCGCCATCGTCTTGCCATAATCGAATTTGCTTATCCCGGCCGTCGCAGCCCCCTTGGTCCCCGCCACCTTGCCGCGCAATCCTGAACCGTATTTCATCGATTCACTGCCGTCCAGGAGAATGTTGGCGACGTAGTTGGTCTCCTGCTCGTACTGCTTGAGGTAGTAGCGGTCGGACCTGCCCAGCACTTTCCAATCCAGATGGCGTATGTCGTCGCCGGCTACATACTCCCGATGCTGAGTAAACTCAATGGAGAAGCCGCGAAACGGCGACTTGTGCTCTCCGGCCATGAATCCTTCGACGATGTGGCGGGCCTGGAGCCCCAGGGCCTCAGCGTGCTGGATAGCGACGGCATTTAAGAGATTTACGGATTCCTTGGCCATCTTTTTTCCGGAGCCTCGCAGGCATGAAGGCTACCTGGGAATTGATCCCGGGACGGGCATGGGAACCGGAGCCGGCCGCTGACCGGGGACCGCCAGCGTGGGCGGGATCGGGGCCGGCGGCGGAACCGGAACTGACGAGTGCCCGACCGCAACCATCGTTGGTGCGCCTTCTTCCAATCTCTGGTTCCGCGGGATAGTGGCCAGAATTCTGCGCGTGATGTCGTCGGAAGTGACGCCTTCGCTCTGGGCCGCGAAATTGGGAATGATGCGATGCCTAAATATGGGCAGGGCCACCGCAACCACATCCTCGACGCTGACGTGGAACTGGCCGCGGAGGATGGCGCAGGCCTTGGCAGCGACGATCAGATTCATGCTGGCGCGGGGACCGGCGCCCCAGACGAGCCATTTCTTGCAGAAATCCAGCGCCTCGGGAGTCTTGGGACGCGTACAGGCCACCAGTCGCTGGGCGTAGGACAGCACGTGTTCGCTGACCGGCATACGCCGAACTGTGTTCTGAAGGTTGAGGATGTCTTCGGCACTGAGCACCGGGGCGGGCTTGTGGATCTGGGCGCCGGTGCCCATGCGCATGATGGCCCGCTCCTCGGCGGCGCTGGGATAGTCTACGTTGATCATGAACAGGAACCGGTCTAGCTGGGCTTCGGGAAGCGGATAGGTACCTTCCTGCTCGACGGGGTTTTGCGTGGCCAGCACGAAGAACGGATCTGGCAGTTTGTGATCCACGCCGCCCTGGCTGATACGCCGCTCCTGCATGGCCTCAAGCATGGCAGCCTGGGTCTTGGGGGGTGTGCGGTTGATTTCGTCGGCGAGAATGATGTTCGCGAAGATCGGGCCCTTGAGGAACTTGAACTGCCGCTCCCCGGTGGTCTGATCCTGGTAGATGACCTCGGTCCCGGTGATATCAGACGGCATCAGGTCCGGCGTGAACTGGATGCGTTTGAAACCCAGGTGAAGCGTCTGCGACAGCGTGGAAATCATAAGCGTCTTGGCCAACCCCGGCACTCCCACCAGCAGGGCATGGCTACGCGTGAAGATAGCGATCAGTATCTGATCGATCACGGCATCCTGGCCCACGATCACCTTGGCCAGTTCGGACTTGATGGCGGCATGCGCCGCCTTGAGGTTGGCAACCGCCTCCAGATCGCCATCATCCCCAGGAGAACGCGGTAAAGTTGAATTGGGAGTCGGGGTCAGGATTTGTGCAGGCGTGGGTATGGTCATAATTTTGGCTGTTCCATTCCATCGTCTTATACTTCTATGTCACCATGCTCGTTGAATGGAAAGCCGCAGATCGAGATCGGACATCAGAACCGGTCGGATTTACTCCGTCGCCTCCTCCATAATCCCAATGTTCACCCCGTTGAAACCGTGTTGCTCTTACACAGGCCGGTCGATCCTCTGCGTTGATTCGAGCATTGTCGCTCGCCGCGGGACATCAAGCAGAGATAGTAAGAATTGCTATCGTCGTGGACAGTGCAAGCAGTGTCTGAAATTATCTTATTTTCCAGACAGGATTTGCGTCATACCTCTCTGGGTGAGTACCGCACCAGATCCCGTGCCCAAGGTGGCCGGTGGATTGACACCGCCGTAATGCCCGGTGGCCGCCATCGCAGTCACAGTGTTACCGCCCACGCCGATCAGGCCTCCGTTGACGCCGCTACCGCTTGTGCCAGTGGTGGGTCCGGTAGTGCCGCCATAGCTAAATTGTTTCATATCCAGCAATTGCGACATCTGAGGCCGCATGGTTAAGGTCACGTATTTACGATCCGCCGAGACTGTGGCCTGCACGTCAAGCAATACGCCGGACATAACAGTATCAATGGTCGGGGCATAGGCCAGCCCAGCGCCATTAGAACTAATCTGGGCCTTGGCAAATGCCGGAAAGATGACCAGCAAAGCCACCCCCATGATGCTCAAGCGAAAGGTTTTCATACCGCAACTCCGTATGCACATGCACTTCTTACTGTGTGCTTCTACGAACATAGATGCGCCGATTATGGAAAAGTTTGTGCGCAAATCCAAAATCCACTGATTTTTATAGATGATAGTATGCCTAAAGTACAGAAATATGGAGCCCCACGTCCTTACTTAACTTATACGTGCATGTTTTTGTAATGGACAATGCCGAAAGTTCCTTGGCATAACACCCCTCGTCTGGTGCCTTCTCCCCGGTTACAATAATCCCCCATGCCCCAATACACTATCCTCCCCCTGCCGGTATCCGCCCGCCCCACGCACTGGACCGACCCGTTTTGGGCCGCCGCCAACGAGCTGCGGATTGGCATATTCGATCCCGAGGGCACAGATCATCGCCCCGACGTACGGGCACGCATGCTCTACGGACCAGACGAATTGTTCGTGCGCTTCCAGGTGCAGGACCGCTACGTCCGCGCCGCCCACATCGGCTACCAGGCCATGGTCTGCTTCGACAGTTGCGTCGAGGTCTTCCTGCGCCCCAAGGCCGATGCCGCCCCACCCCATGGCGGTTACATTAATTTTGAGACTAGTTGCGGCGGCTCGCTGCACTGCTCTTACATCGAAGATGCCCGCCGTGTCCCCGGCGGCTTCGCCAAATTCGCCAGAATTCCCCTCGAGCTCGGCTCGCGCGTACAGATTCTCCATTCGCTGCCGCAACGTATTGAGGAAGAAATCCCCGGCCCCATCGAATGGTTCGTGCAACTGGCCATCCCCTTCGACCTGTTCGAGTACTACGTAGGCCCCGTGCGCCCAGTGAGTGGAACCCAATGGCTCGGAAACCTCTTTAAGTGCGCCGATAAATGCTCGCACCCCCACTGGGCGAGTTGGGCCTCGATTGGTGGAACACTCAGCTTCCATCAGCCGGCTTTTTTCGCACCCATAATCTTCGCCTAATCATGCCGGTTCATTCCTTGTTTTTTGATACCATCGTCGCCTTGGCAGTACAACCGGCGAAAAATTAATCTGTAACCCACCACGATTCCGCCGCGTATATGCCGGTGAGACGTGTCAGGCCAGTAACTTGCAATACATGGAGATTAATTATGCGCTGGTTTACTGCGGCAATGACAATGGCGGCTCTTTTCGGCGTTAATGCCGTAACGCGGGCCGATGCGTTCGATCCGCGTCGAGTGCCGGCGGACGCCAAGTGGCTGCTCCACGTGAACGTGGATGCGGCACGCGACACCAAAACCTGGAACATAATCGACAAGAAACTGGAGAACCAAGTTGCCTTCCAGAAGAGTATCGGTCAGATCGAGCAGTTGACAGGCATCCAGTTTCCCCAGAGCGTGCATGATGTGACCATCTACGGCTTGGCCGCCGACGAGGAAGCCGGCGTCATTATCGCCCATGCCGACGTTGACCAGGAACGCCTTCTCAATCTCCTCAAGAACAACCCCGACTACACCGTTGAGGAATACCGCGATTACACTATTCATCACTGGAAGGACCACGGAAAGCAGCTATACGGGACCTTTGCCCCAGGCCGGCTGACCATCATAGCCCATTCCAGCAAAAACATTCAGGGTATACTCGACGCCCTCGATGGCAAGGCGCCATCTGTCAAACCGGATTCCGCATTGGCCGCTGGAGCCAAACCCGGCATCCTGGTTTACGTCGCCGCCGGCGACCTGGCCACCCTGATCCAGCCCCCTAATCCCATCATCCAGCAAGCCACAAGCTTCTGGGCCGCCATATCCGAACAAGCCGACAAGTTTGTCCTTCACGGCGGCGTGACCGCCGCGACACCCGAGGCCGCCGAACAGATGCGCACCAGCCTGGAAGGAGTCAGAGCCATCCTGACCCTGACCGCCAATGGCGAGAATGCCGACCCCAAACTCAAGATGGCCGCCTCCGCCCTGGCCACCCTGAATTCCAAGACGGACGGCAAATCCGTGATCGTGGATTGGTCGGTCCCGCTGGACATGATCAGCGGTCTTGTCGACGCCGTCGCCAAACCGCCGGCTCGCACACCCACTTCCGTTCCCGGAAAGTAGAACCCCGTTTGTTCCGCTCCACCGACACACCGTCCGACCGCTCGACCTCCGCCACAAACCCGGGCGAGATGTCCACCGATGAGGAACTCGCCATCCGGGCCAGGAGCGGCTCCCTGCCAGCCTTCGAGGCCTTGGTACGCCGCTACCAGGTTCCGCTGCTGAGTTTTCTGCGGCGCCGTTCGCCACATCCAGGCGCTGCGGAAGATATCCTCCAGGAGGCCTTCATGCGGGCCTACCGTTCCCTGGATCGCTACGATGACGCCAGGCCCTTCCGAACCTGGCTTTTTACCTTGGCCTATCGCCTGGCGGTCAGCGCAGCACGCCGGCACTCCTTGCGTTGGCATCAACTGCCGGCGGATGCCGCCTGCAACACCACCGAATCGCCCGGCCGGCCAATGGAACGGGCGGAATCAGTTCAGAAAATTTGGGGAACCGCACGGCGACTCCTGGCCGACGAACACTTCAGCGTCCTGTGGCTACATTATGGCCAGGGGATGCCCGTAGAGCAGATTGGCGCTGTGCTGGGCCGCGGCACCGCCTGGGTCAAAACTAATCTGCATCGCTCCCGCCGCAAGCTGGCCGGCCATCTGGCCGATCAACAAGAATATCCGTCGGCGGTTTATGCACCTGCAGCCGCAGCCACGAGGTAAATCATGGAACCATTGAATGATAACTTCGACGATGATGCCATGGCCTTCCGCCTCAAACGCGAAGCCTCTATGACGTGGCCGGCCTTCTCGCCTCTCCTGCATGCGCGCATCATGCGTAAGATCACCGCCATCTCGGCGTCAACGCCACAAATAATACCCAACCGACGTTTTATCGCGCCTCTGGCTGCCGCCGCGGCCATCCTTCTGGCCGTCGGCCTCTTCGCCACTCTGCACTGGCGCCCCCGGCCGCTGGCCGCCAACGCACCCCAACGCCAGGATTCATCGGCCATTGCCCAACTCCCAACTCTGCCATCGATCGATTTTTTCGCCAGTGTCGCCGAACCGACCGGGCAGCGCGTCCTCGAAGCGCGTTTTGCCTACTTAGATCGCGACGCCCAACGTCTCACCCGGTATCTTGCCAACCAACTAGACGTTCTGCCCTCCGCACCATGATCTCCATCGAGTGCCGCAAAGTCAGTTCCCGTTCCACTGGGCCCCTACTTCGCAAATCACGATCCGGTCAGCGGCACGACCAGCGACTTTTAGCATCCGCTCCATGGGCTGGCGCATCGGCTCGTGACTGAGGCGGAAGGTGCTGTGGTGCATGGGCAGGATGTGGTCGGCCTTAACATGATTGGCCATGGCCCAGGCTTGTTCTGGGGTGGCATGGGCTTGGATGTATGGGTCGTAGGCGCTGATGCCCAGGATCGCCATGTCAACTTTGCCGATGGCCTTGAACGATTCATGGTAAGCCGTGTCGCCTCCGTAAAGTACTCGACGCTGGCCGCCTTCCAATAGGAACGCCGCAAAACCGCGGTGATGATCGAAGAATGTCCGGGCGCCCCAGTGTTTGGCTTCCTGGGCGGTCACGTTCAGATCGCCGATGCGCACCGAATGGCCCCAGGGCAACTCGACGATTTGGCGGAAACCCAGATCGGCGATCAAATCGCGATTATGCGGCGCAGTGATAACCGGCGCACTGTGAGGGAGGCGGGCCAATGTTGGGCGGTCCAGGTGATCAAAATGGGCGTGGGACACGATAATCAGATCAATCGGCGGCAACTGGCGCAGGGACAGCGCCGGAGCGATCATCCGCCGCGGGCCGCCGGTGAATAGACCCATGCCCACGCCGATGCGATTGCTAAAAACCGGATCGGTGAGAATGGTCATGCCGCCGATGCGAAGAAGGACGGTGGAGTGGCCGATGAGGATGGTAGCCAGATTCCCCCGACGCCAGCCGGACAGGTCCGGCAGGGGCGGTTTGGCCGGGGCATGCAGGGAATCGAACCAGCGCAGCCGGCCCCTGCCCCGACCAAGAAAATCGGCCAGGCGCATTGCCGCCGGGGAATGCTTCAGATGATCGGTGATACCACGCCAACTCAAACTCAGCTCCTGGGCGAGGCGTTTATCTTGGAACTCCGAGTACAGAGTTCCAAGATAAGGTCTGGAAACAACGTCAATCCTACGCGGCCAGGCCGGTTCGGTTCAGTCTGGCTGTATCTCCACGCCAACGGGATAGTGATCACTGGCGAATTGGGCCAGGCGGTCGCGCTCTACCCATGCGGCAGTGATCCGCGCCGGCGCCACGCCGTAGGTGAAGATGTAGTCTACCCGCTGGCCGGGACATTGCGTCGAAAAAGTCCCCAAATCGCCGGCAGCCTCGCCACGAGACACCTGGAGGGAATCGAGATAACCGGCATCCAGAAGCTTCTGAACAACCCGGCGGGGAATCTTGCCGACGTTGGCTTCCCACGCCCTCCGCGTGGCCTCTTTGCATCTGGCGGGATCAATACGCTGGATCGGCGCGTTGGCGTTAAAATCCCCGGCCAGGAGATGCGGCAGGCTATCGCGGCGCCGGCTTGCAAAAACATCCATCACGTCGGCCAATTCCGTCAGCCGTGTATCTTCATCTTCTGCGGTGGCTCGGGCATGCAGATGAACAGCGCCAACAATCCACTGAGGGCCCGATGGCTGGGCGATAGTGGCTTCCAGAAGGCTTTTGGAGATGTTCTTGCGCAGTGGGGCGTGATTGATGGAATCGCGAATAGGCCAGCGACTGAGAATTGCAGCGCTGCTCTTCTGGCCCTGGCCATGGACAAAATCCATCTCCATCCGCCCGGCGATGCGCTCAAGCACCGCCGCATCGTCGGCCTCCACCAGCACGATGATATCGGCCCGCTGGGCGATCAGGACTTCCGTCAGAGGGTCGGCACGGCCTTCGCCACCGTCAAGAATATTGTAGCTTGCCAGTCTCATTTTGCGATTGCCTTTCTGGTCATCGTTTAGCGACCGTAGCACTCGGAGCGTACCCTACTTGCCGTCCATCTGTATGGCATAAAGGGTGCGTGCCGTCGCGATGTAGAGCACGCCGTTGGCGGCCACCGGCGTCGAACATATACTGCTGTGCAGGTCGATCTTGTTGATCACCAAGGCCTGGCGACCGGAGGCTAGAATCCATAACACGCCTTTCTTCGTGCCGACGTAGACCTTGCCGTCGGCTACCAGAGTCGAACCCCATATTTCGCTTTTAATATCCTGGGCCCAGATAAGCTTGCCGGTATCGGCCTCCAGGCAGTCCACGTTACCGGCCCGATCGCCTATGTAGACAAGGCCGTCAGCGATGGACACCGTCGAGACCGACCGGGGAATCTGTTTGTCGGACCAGATAACTGTCGGCCGGCCCTGGTCATCGAGCCGGGCGGGATCCAGGCACCACAGGCATCCCTTGCCCAGGCCGTGCTGAGGATCCTGACCGATGGCGACGTAGACCCGCCCGCTGTAAAACACCGGTGTGGCGATGACCTCGCAGGGACCATCGCCCTTGGCGGCGTACTTGAGCGGCTGTCCGTCCCGTTGGCGGTATTCCGGCGGGTTGCAGTCAAAACTCCA
>Ga0316230_1001000_pt1 | contig 32940 bp, 33 predicted proteins | sample TBH18025metaG_FD_206004 | JGI IMG/M metagenome (GOLD analysis project Ga0316230, IMG submission 206004) | Freshwater microbial communities from Trout Bog Lake, Wisconsin, USA - TBH18025 | ecosystem: Environmental > Aquatic > Freshwater > Lake > Hypolimnion/Profundal zone | place: USA: Wisconsin...
CTCTCTTAAATGATAGTATAATTCTATACCGTTATCGAGGCACCATTGCTTTCCTGTAAAATCTTTATTTTTGTATTCGTCACCTAAAAATCTAATATCAATTTTTTGTGTTTGGATAAGATTAAGTAGGTCTTGTTCAGTTGAATATACCAATACCTCATCAACGTACCTGCAAGATGATACTTGAACAAATCTTTCATAAATTGATTGTATTGGTTTATTTTTTGTTTCTGGCCTATCAATGGTAGGATCTGTTTGTATTGCTACAATAAGATAGTCACAATGGTGCTTTTCCATTTTCAACATAGTGACGTGACCTGCATGAAACAAGTCAAAGGTACTACAATTAAAACCAATTTTCATAAAAACTCCAATTCAATTTATTACATTATATCATTATTATACAAATAGTTCAAGCGCTCATTGTTCATTTCTGCCATAACTCTTTCATATAATTTCATAACACGTTTCTTATATTCAAATCCTAATAGTCCTGCTTTCTCACCTTTGTCGTGTGGTGCAATTCTATTTTGGCTTGTATATTGTTCTTCGGTCAAATCAATAATCTTATCATTCAAATCTTTAACCCACCAATGCCAAATACCTTCATCATCTAAACCACGATATAAATGCATAGCTTTGGATCCAAAGATTTTATATAAACAAGCAGATGCTGTATGACAATGACCAAACATAGGATTGGATATGTTTCGTGCTTGCCATTTTTTAGGTATCAAATCAATCGTTAAATTATTTTTAATTATATTTGATATCTTTTCCAAATTTTCTTCATTATACTGCATCATCTAAAAACTTTTCAATACCTTTTGGTTTTTTTAATTCTTTTTTCTTACGTTTACTTTCTTCAAAGTTTTCAATAAATTCAGACAGATTATCATACATTTCAAATTGTTTTGTGGTGCCGTCTTCAAGTTCCATTAATTCAAATTCATCCAATATACCAAATTGTTCTGTAGCTTTATACTTAACATATTGTTGTTTTTTTTCTTTTTGTATTCTTCGCAAAAAAGCGTAGTATATAATTTGCGTAAAATAAGCAAATGGATTTTTAGATTTATCAGGATCAAAGTTTTCAAAATACATTAAACAGTTTTCAATGCCATCAGCAATCATTTCATCTCTATATGTGTAGTTAATGAAATTAGCTTTATGTGATAGACCTTCAGCAATTTTCATAAAACATTCGCCAATATAGTTTGGAATAGCTGGAGGTTTAGTTCCTTTTTCTTGTGCGTCTCTACAACCTTCTTTATACTTAATTAGAGCTGCAAGAAAGTCAGCATTATTTACATATTGTTTTTTCTTTTTAGGAGTGTCGGTCATTTTTTATCCATTCTATTGTATTTTTTAATCCTTCTTCAAAAGTATATAAGGGTTTATAATTAAGTTTTTTTTCAATCTTAGCATAATCTATAGCATATCGTTTATCGTGACCTAGTCGGTCTTCAACAAACTCAATTAATGTTTCTGGTTTGCCAACCATATTAAGAATTTTTTTGACTAATTCTAAATTGGATAGTTCTACTCCACCACCAATATTATATTTTTCTCCTACCTTACCATTCTTTAATACGAGATTAATAGCACGACAATGGTCATCAACATACAACCAATCTCTTACATTATCTCCTGTACCATAGACAGGTATAGATTTATCATTCAATGCATTTTCAATTACTTTTGGTATAAGTTTTTCATTGTGTTGAGCTGGACCGTAATTGTTAGAGCAGTTAGTAATAATTGTTGGAACACCGTAAGTTACTCTCCAAGCATTTACAAAATGGTCACTTGATGCTTTACTTGCAGAATATGGACTATTAGGTTCATACGGAGTTTGCTCTGTAAATTTATTTTGTGAATCTAGTTTAAGACTACCATAAACTTCATCAGTAGATATGTGTATGAATTTTTTTAAATATTTTAAGTTTCTACAAGCCTCTAATAAATTAATTGTGCCTATAATGTTTGTTTGGATAAAAGGCATATAATTTTGAATCGAATTATCCACATGAGATTCAGCTGCAAAGTTGATAATGAAATTAGGTTTATAGTGATTAAGTAGTTCTTTTATACCTTCAGCACTGCTAATATCTTCTTTGTGAAAGATAACAAACTTTTTATCAATAAGTGGTTGTATATAATCTATATTTGAAGCGTATGTCAAATTATCAATACAAACCACATTTCTGTGTATGTTTTCTTTATAAAGATGCCATAGATAATTACCACCTATAAATCCTGCACCACCAGTTATTAATATCATCTTATTTTATATTTTCCATAATTTACGCTTGACAATTAGGTTGACATCATGTATAGTTCTGTATGTCCGCCTATGATATGAATTAATGTATTATCTTATTACCATAAGTAATTTCTTCCATAGCTTCCATAACATCATCATAGTTTTCATTAGATAGTTCATCTATAATGTTTTTTGCACGGAGTAAATCTGCAATTTTCATAACAGTTGAGTTGTAATATTCTTCAAATTCAGAAGATGGTTGTATTTCACATAAGATAGAGTTGTTTGCCATAACAACAATATTTTTACTAATAATTTGAACAGGTAAGAAATGATGCATCATAAGATCAGCTTTAGGACCAGAATGGTCGATATTAACTACCATTGGGTTATGTAATTGGTGCCCTTCCATTGTAACTAAAACATTAGCTACAACATCTTCGCCAGAGTTTAATCTTAATATCTTAACTTGATGCATCTTTTAATCCTATCTTATAGATTTTGAAAGGAAACTTCTCCTCAGTATATATCTTTACTCTCTCTACAAAGTGTTTAAGAGTAAAGTTCATATGTTTGCCTACTCTTAAATCATCAGCAATATCATATAGTGTTGCTATTTCTTTACCTTCCGCTTGGCGTAATCCTCGACCAATCGATTGTAAGTTTCGTATGCGACTTTTGGAAGGAGAAGCAAAAATAATATTGTGAAGATTGCGTATGTTAATGCCAGTAGAAAAAGTGCCAAAAGATGCAACAACAATGGCATTAGATTCTGATTCCATAATTTTTCTAATATTTTCTCGGTCATCTGTATCAGTTCCTCCGTAAACAAAAAACACTTTTCTATCACCAATCTTCTTTGTTTCTTTAATCATATTATACAATATTTTGCCGTGTTTGTCAACCATTTGAAACAAAACTAATGTGTTTGTATTCAAAGACACAGCAAGGTTCTTGATGAATTTATTTCTTGATTCAGATGAGATTAAATATTCTAATTCATTCTGATAAGTGGCAGCATTTTTAATTAATTTACAAATAGCTTCATCATGTTTTAAAACTAAACATTTAATTTGAAATTCAGCTAGTTGTTTGTTGTCAATAAGTTTTTTGGTAGTAGTGACTTGTTTAACAGGACCAAATAAACCTTCTAATACAAGCTTATGTGTTTTTGTACCATCGAGTGTTCCTGTAAGTCCTATTCTATATTTGGTATTGATACAAGAAGTTAATATTGTAGTAAGAGATTGTGCTTTGAATAAGTGAGCTTCGTCACCAATGATATAATCATATTGATGAAAGAATTCTTTTGGCATTTTATATAAAGATTGCCATGTAGATATTGTTAATGGCATATCAACATCTTTATCTTTGCCTTGATAGATACGGTGAACATTTTCGCTCACAATAAATCCATTTTCAGATGAGTAGTCGGTAAAGTCAGAATATAATTGTTCAACAAGAGATGTGGTAGGAACAATAATAAGACCTTTGAGATTTTGATAATCTAAAAGTTGTCTGAATAAAAGATATATGATAAGAGATTTGCCCGAAGCTGTTGGTGATACCAATAATGCTCTACGTTTTTGCATTGATTGACAGAAAGCATCCAATTGATGTTCTCTTATTTCAATCTTTTGGCCTCTAGAATGTAGATTTAAATCATCAGCAAATTTCTTTGCATGATACAATGAAAATTCATCTTCAATATCAGGTCTTGTATCGTCATACTCAAAAGTATAACCTCGTGACACACAAAATTCTTCAAGATATGAAAGTAATCCAAGATAAATGATATTACTTTGAAGATTTAGCAACCTTATCTTTCCATCCCAAATTCGATTACGATAGGCAGGAACAAATTGATAGCCAGGAACAAAGAATGTAAAAAACTCCGATAACTCTTGTGCTAAATGTTTCTCACAAGTTATCTTAGCATATACTTCATCTTTTTTAGATATTATTAAATCACTCATCAACTTCTATCCAAGTATAATCACCTAACCACTTAACTTGACAAATGTATTCATAACTTTCTGGTTTACCAGATGTCCAATCATTAGGTCCTTGAATACACAATCTTGTTTTTTGAATTTTAGAATCAAATAATAACCAATAAGTTTGTCCATGAGATATTTGGAATTCATATACTGCACCATGAACCATATCAGTAACATCTAATCTTTGTTTAATCTCTAAAGCTTGTTGTTGCAATACCTTGACTACACTCATAATTCTATCATACTCTTGACGAGCATGCATACGAGCAACATTAACCATTACATCTTTTTGTTTCTCAATTGGTATTAAATCAAATTTTGGACTACCAATTTCTGTTGGATAAGGTGAGATATTCTTGTTGAAAAAAGCAACAAGGCTATTAGATACATTAGCATCGTAACTATTTCTACCTTTAGCAATATTAGATTTATTGGCCACCAACAAATTTTTCCCATGAAATATAATCACGAAGTTGCCATGTTCTTTGTTTCAATTCATTCATAATAGATTCAATAACAGAAACACATTCATCGTGATATACTTTTTTCTCTAGCAAACGAATCAAATCATTATCTGATTCCAAATATGTAGACACATCGGATTTAAGAGTGAATTTAAATGGTTCCCAACCAAACTCTTCCAATTGTTCTTGTGAAGTTTTGCCTGTATAATATTCCCATTTTAATTTACGCATACGCAAGTAATCAAAGTTTGCTTTTTTAGATGCAATACGGTGTTTGGTTAAAATAGAAAGATATTTGTTGTGAAGTGTAGGAATACGAATGAGTTCTTTGCCAGGTTCGGTCTGGTCAATCTCCGCATCTTTTTCCCATAACTTTAAAACTTGTTCTAAATTTTCCATAATATAAATCCAATATTAAAACAATATGGTACTACAACACACTATATTTGTCAAGCGTTTGTTACAGGAATAATATCAAAATAATCAAAGTTAAAAACACAATCAGCTGTAAGAATATTATCTGCTGATTGAGTGGTATCAAAGTTGATGTCTGATAGAGTAATTGGAAAACAATTATAAAATTGAATACGAAGAATTGGATTATTCAATGAAGATAACACAGTTAATGTGGCATCAGAATATGCTGTTAGATTTGGTTTAGTGCCAAAATTATATTTGTTTTGTAAACCAGTTAATGTATTTCTTTCTTGAAATCCAGCAGGTGAAGCTATAGAACGGAACCATAAATGTAATTGTTGCCATGAATCTAAATTCTCATCAATATTAAATCGAATGGAAAATGGATTGTATGACATTTTATTACCAGGCGAATTGATATCTAGAAAAGGAGTTTGAAACGGTGCTTGTCCTAGATTGACGCCAGGTATATTTACTTGTTGTAGAAAGTATTGGATTGATCCAATTCTATTAAACGTGAGTAGAAACTTACTAGACTGTAAGTAATTTGTGTTCTGAGGTGTTCTTGTAGTAGCGACCATACTATTATTTATACAGCCAAAAAAAAGACCACCCGAAGGTGGTCTTTGAGATTACTACTAACTTAATAAAATTACATTAAGTTTTTCACGCCAAATAATCTGTAGTAGACATTTGAACGTGCATTTAATTGACCATTGCCTTGTGTTAAACCTTGTGCAAATGGGTTTGCTACCATGCCGTAACGTGTTTTAAATCCAATTTTTGGTTGGAATGTAAATTGGTCAACAGCACGAACCATTTGGAGAGGAACGTATGGGCAGTAGAAAAGACCTGCATCATATGGTGAAGAACCTTTGTAACCGATAGTTACTAATTCTTGGTTAGCTGTGTAACCACCAAAGTATGGGTCAATGTAAACTTTAATACGGCCATGTAACATACCAGCAAATGTATTACCTGTATCATCTACTTGTAAGTCAGCTTGTAAAGCTGGTGTGTATGAAAGAACGCCTGCCATTGCCATTGCTGAAGCAACGTCAGAAGAAACAATCAATACATTACCTTTACCTCTACGAGTTTGTTTTGCAATTACGTTAGCATCTCTTTCGATTTGGAAAATCAAACCTTTAAAGCGTTCAACAGACCAACGACCATTTGAGTCAGTATCAAGGTCGAAGTAACCAGCAGTTGTAGTACCGTATTGAGCACCTGCTACAGCAGTTGTGTAGATGGTACGAATAACTTCACGGTTAATTTCTGCAAGAATTTCTGTAGAAAGAATGTTTGATAACTCTGTTTCAGCGTCAAGACCATGAATTGCTTTTAAGTCTTGTGCTAATTCTAGAGAGTATTCAGCTTTAAGAGCACGTGATTGAGCAGTTACAGTAACTTTCTCAATTGAGAATGCCATTTGTTGGAAAGCACCACCAGAGTCTGAACCTAAAAGTTCAGTATATGCTGTAGGCATACCAATACCAGAAGTAGTAGCACCACTTGTTACGTTTTGGAAAGTATTTGCAGTATCAGTTGCAAGTGTACCTTGGAAACCGTAAGGATTTGAAGCAGAAGTATTACCAGAGAATACTGTATTTGCCTCATTGTAGAATGCTTCTGTATTTGTATTTGCTTGTGCATTGTAACGAGCACGCATAGCAAAAATCAAACCTGTAGGGCCAGTCATTGGTTGAACACCAGCAACATCATAAGCGATAAGGTTTGGTAATGAACGGCGTACCAATGAAATCAAGATTGGGTCAAAGTTTTGAACACCACCAGCTACGTTAGTTGGGCCTGAATCAGATACTTCGTTTAACGCCATGCGGTCTTGCTTCATAGCTTGTTGTTGATTTTCCAATACAAGTGCTGTAACAGCTTTCTTGTATGGGTCTTTAATAGCTTCAAGTTCTGGATGTTCTAGAACTGGCTGCCATTTTTTTTGTAATTCTTCTGTTAAATACATTTAAATCTCCCTGTTAAATCTTGGTAATTATTTTACCAATGTTTGTGAAATTGTTTTAGCATATTGTTCAATTGAAGCGTCATAGTGTTCTGTTTTACCAGTTTTCTTTTCTTCTTCAATGATTACTTCTTCATCCAAAGCAGAACTGTCAGCTACTTTGATATCAGATTTGAAATATGAATCTTTCAAAACATCAAGTTTATCTGCAAATTCTTCATCGGTAGTAAATTCCACACCTTCTGCAAGTGATTTTAATTTTTCTACCTGTGTTTGTGTTAGGCCTTCACACGCTGTGTAGATAGCCTCAACCTTTTTTTGCTCATTAAGTTCTTTTGTTAATTCGACACCACGTTTGATTTCTTCATTGAGAGCGTCTTCTGCTTCTTCAAGTTTAGCAGCTAACTCTTCAACCACATCAACCTTGTCTGTAGGAATATCAATATAGTGTTTAACAAATACATCTCTTAATTCTGTAATAAAATCTTCAACGATTTCAGCACGTAAGCCTTTTTCAATTGCGATTTCATTTTCTTTGATCCATTCTTCAACCATATAGTTAAGATAGTCATCAACTTTTTGAGCTAAATCTTCTTTAATTTCTTCAACAGCAACTTCAAATTGTTCTGTTAAATTAGCTTCAACTTCTTGAGCAATTGTTTCTACACGAGAAAGAACTGCTGCTTCAAAAATTGTTGTTGCTTTAGCTTTAAATTCTTCTGAAAGATTTTCGCCTTGCATAAGAGCGTCAATGTCTTCAGAATAGCTTTGAAATGTAGCACCTGGATTAGATTGCATTGTTTGTGGTGCTAATTTACCTGCAATACGGTCACGAATATTTTCATAAGTTGTTGCATCAGATTTAACTGGTGTAGCAATATCTTTGCGACCTTGTGTTTCTTGTGGTTGACCTTTAGGCATTGTGATACCTACGCCATCTTTTTCTGAACCAACAGGTGGTGTTGCACCAGGTGGTGTTGCTTTAGGTGTACCTTTTAAATAATCAGGTAAAGGGTCTGTTAATGCTCTTTCTGGTGATTGACCAATTTCGCCAGCATCGTTAGTGCCATATGCTGTTTTTGAATCTAAGCGGTCAATGCCTTCTTCACCGTCTGGGTGTTTATCTGAACCACGTTGTGACATTTTGGATTTGATGTTAGAATCAAATGTTTCTTTTGATCCTTCGCTTACCAAAATTTCTTTAGCGGCTTCTGATAGATTGTATTTTGCCATTTTAAAAATCTCCTTGATTTATATATTGGTATTTATAATTAAAGTTTTTTCATGAAGTTTTCAAATATGCGTAGACTTACTGCTTCGATTTCTTGTTGTGATGCTTGACGAATTTGAGATTTCGCTGCATCATAATCTTGCTCAGTCCATACGCCATTGACTAACATCCATTCTTTGCCTTCCATGATACCTTGCACAAATGCACCAGGTGCGGAAGGGTCTGCTACAATATCTGCCGCTGTGGCTAGATAAAAATCGGGTTGAACAACATTAACTCCGTTTACGTTCTTCAATGAACCCATGCCTCGTGAAGAAACACCTAGTTGAGCTCCGCCTTCAATTAGACTTCGTGCAATATTGCCCATAGGTGTATCTAAAATTTTTGCTTTACCAATCCATTGTGTACCATCTTCACTTAAACTTGTAATCATATGTGAAACACGGTCTAAATTAATTGTAGGTGTATCAGGATGACCTAATTCACCAAAAGCACGATGTTTGTTAATGTATTCTTCTGTGTAACGATGAACTTCTTTTTTCATCGTGTTATATTCGTATAAACGGCCGTTGCGATTCTTTTTCTCAGCAACCAAGAAAGGACCTTCAATAAAAAGTTCTTTTTTACCGTTTTTATCTTCGGTTAAATAATTTACCGTTTCTGTAATTTCTTTAATCAGTTTCACCTGATTTCTCCTTTATAAACCTAAAGAGTGGCGTTTTCTTAACGACATTCTTCTTTTTCTTAATGATTGTGACAATTTTGCACGGCGTTTAAATTTAGCTCGCCTTGCACCCATCTTTCGATGTCTTCTTTCTATAGCGGACATTCTAACTAATCTACCGCCACGAAGTGTGTAACCCTTAACTGCCGATAATTTCTTTCGGCGTTGAACCTTACCTTTACGAACACGAACACGAATAATCTTTGTTCGGCCCATCTTTGTTACATTTCTTATAGCCTCATCTAAAGGTTCTTCAATAAAATCTACATCTACATCTACATCTTCATACATCTCCGCTGCAATACGAAGTTTAACTTGGTTAATTTTTTCATTAACCAAGTTTTTAATTTTTTCATCTAATACTTTTCTAGCATCTAATGCATTATTTGATATTAGATTAGCAATAAACTCCTTCATTATGGTTTCAATGAATATTGACCATAGTTGAATGCTGCTGGGTCGTTGAGTTGACCACGTTGGTACACAGCATTATTCTTACGAACAGCAATAATTAATGTATAAGAGCAATTAGCTGCAGCGCCTTGTGTATAAACACCAATGTCACCATTTGCTGTATTAGCTGTTGTGATATTAGGCATGTATAATACATTATTAGCATTATTTGTTATAGCTGGAATTTGTTCACCTAAACCAAATTCTCCATCACCATTTAGATGGAAAATAGTAGCAGAGTTAGCATATTGTGCAGCTGGTGTTGCACCATAACCATTCCAAAATATTTCAACTGAGCCTTGTGAGTTTGCAGATGTTGATGTTACTGGCATATTGACATAATATTTTAAACCAGTAAGTTGCAAATCATAATAAGCAAATGCAGTATTAGATGCACCGCCTTGTGAATTAGCAACCAAATAACCGTTTGTTGCTAAAGCGTTTGATAGAGAATTTGCAGTAATACGAGCGTTGTTTGCTTCTTGACTTGAGCCATCAAAAATGCCTGTTAATTTAATAACAGCATCAGTTGTCGTATCTCTCAAAACTTGATAAGTATATTTGTTTGCCATTTTTTATCCTATTTTAAATGTTTAAAAGCAAAATCAACGACCTTGCCAAAATGTTGTTTACTTTTATGTGCCATATCAGAAACTTTTTTCTTATTTTCAGCGTTTAAAGCATTATGAACTTTTAATACTACATTAGCTGTTTGAGCATCAATTTTCATTGTTTTACCATCTGCAAACTTGTATGGTTTTGCAGTATGTCCATCAACAATACTTTTTAAATGATGAATTACATCTTCTTCAATGTAATTGCCAGCATATTCGGTCTCTTCTTCAGCAGTTTCAGATGTCCATTGCATAGCAGTATAAGGCACCGTTACATATTTATTAATCTTATCAACGTAATACATAGCTACACGTTGATTATTTGGAAACTGTCTAATGTATTTCCTACGCATAATTAAAACAGCTGGTGGGTCAGCTGGATGATGGTGATTCTGGCTGTGTGATTTACCATCTTCCTCAAACAAAGGCTCATCTGTAACTTCTAATTCCTCAGGCAACACAACTTCTTCAACCTGTTCTGGTTGTGGTTGTGAAGATAAGAAATCTTTAAGAGTTTTCAACAGAATTATCCTCTGGCGTATTGTTAAATTCTTGTTCTACTTCTGCATCAACATCATCTGGTTGTGCAATTAAATTTTGTGCAACTTCTTGTTTTTTAGCTTCAATGTGTGCATTTACTTTGTCATGAATCGAAGCGTATAGTGCATTTCTAAATTCTACACCATTGTCATCCATTGCGTAATCAATTATGTTTCTTGTATCTGCCATTTTATATCTCCAAGTTATAGGTTATAATATTTATAATATTTTTTTCAGTCTATGTAATGTAGATGAATGCTCTTCAATTTCTGAATCATCATCAGCTTCACCAGCATCAGGTAATTGGTTCATCATCGCTTGTTGTGCTACATTACTTGTGACACCAACTGGTAATCCAAGACCTGCTTCTTTTTCTTCATCCATTTCTTTTTGCATTTCTACAATTTCATCATCAGTCATGCGTAATACATTTCTTTGAATCCATGCTTGTGAGAAATATCTACCTGTATATGGATCAACATTAGAAAGTAATGATAATCTTTCTCTTACTAATTCAGCATCTTTTAATTCAGAGAAGTTATTGTCTTTAATAAAGTCATAAAAAATATGTTCTTTGAATTCTTTCCATTCGTCATCTGTGCAAATACCTTTAAGAACACATTGAACTCTTAAAGCTTGGTCAAATAAATCAGAGAATTTGTTTCTCAATCTATCAACAAATTTAGCAAACTTTAATTCGTCACGAGTTACTTCTGATGTTCTACCTAAAGAGAAACCAGATTGATTTGGGTCTAATCTTGATACTGGAACATTAAGAGCTTTATAAAGTTTCTTTTCAAAGTATTTGACATCTTCTAATTCGCCAAGATTTTGACCGCCCGGTAATGTTGCGATTTCTGTGCCTTTGCCACCTTCTCTACGAGGTAACCAAAAGTCTTCCATCATTGATAAGAATTTACGGTCATCACGAACTTCACCAGTATTAGCATCATATACAAGTTTGTTTTTGTATTTGACCATAATATCACGGAGATATTGTTCTGCTTTTAATTTTGGTAAATTACCAACGTCAATGTAGAATATACGTCTTTCAGGTGCTCTTGAGATACGATAGATAACTGTTGCATCTTCAATCATTCGCAATTGATTGAGTGGTTTAATTGCTTTGTGTAGATATGATAATACCACAGCACGGCGTGAATCCATTAGACCAGAAACGACTGATATAATAGAATCAGTTGTTATTCGCACTCCAACAGGTCCAAAATTAGAGGAAGAGCCAGATGTTACTTTATCATTAAAGATGTAATATTCATTGACCACGTTCATTACATCAACGCCTGTGCGTTCATCTTTTTTCTTTTTGATTTCTCTTACTTTACGGAGTTTTCTTGGGTCAATGTATCGTAATTCTTTAATACCAGCAACAGGATTTTCTCTATCGATAATCATGTGGTAATAAATTTTACCATCAATATAATATCTACGGAAGATATCTTGTGCCATGTTATTATAGTTTAATAATCTAATGATTGTATTAAACTCTGCTTTGATAGCATCTTTAATTTTATCTGGTTGATTTAAAGCATCTAAAACAATTTTAATATTTTTGCCATCATCATCTTGTGTGATAGCTTCGTTGATAACATCATCAATGGCTGATTCAATTTCTGGTTGCATTGCCATTTCACGATATCGAGAGATTAACTCTACTTCATTTTTTGCAGTACCGTCTAGGTCAACATATGTACCGTAGTATGCAGCTGAAGTTATTGTTAAGGCACCGTCATCATTTGTAGGCGGTGTAAAAGATTGCTGATCTTTTTGTTCATCTTCGCTTTGTTGGCGAGAGATGGTAAAACCAAACAAGCTGAATTTATTATTATTTGCCATTATAGAACCTCACAATTTTCATTAACAAAAGGGATACGGTTGAAAGGTTTGTTAAAACCCGCCATTGTATATAGGCTATGGTGGATGTAAGTTATTTTCATAGTATCTTCCTCAATTCAAAAAAACATAATGAGGAGAACAAATGTTCTCCCCATGTAATATATATCATTAACTAGTTGTATTGGATTCCCAATATTGATAAGCAAATGTAACTGAATATTCTTCAATTGTATCATTTGAACCCCAATCTAAATCAATTGGAGCAATATCAACAGGAAACATTCCAACGAACAAGTAATCTTTAATGTTATCGCCAGTTTTACCATATTGTGTAACTATTGCATCTGTTGTATAACCAGAAGGATTAAAAGCAGCTGCGTTACGAAGATTGCCAGCGTTGCTATTAATACTGTTCATCCAACTTTCTAATGAGTTACGAATAGTAAAATTTTCGTCATTAATGATTTGTAATGTCCAATCCGTAAATGTTCTATTTCCAGCAAACTTTAATTCACGACCAAAGTAAAACAAAGGAACTGTACCTATTGTTGATCCAGGCAATTGTGCTGTTTTTGCCAAGAAAGTCAATTTAGATGATGCAGCTCCAGAGTTTGCAGCTATGAATGGAAAAGCCATAGATACTGAAAATAGATTAGGACGGGCACCGTCTCCAATTAAATTGGATCTAAATTCTGCTACGTTAAATGCCATTTTTTTCTCCTATATCTGTTGTGTTATTTATTAGAACGTACCTACAACTTCTGTGAAGTCTACGCCAGTTCTTACTGCTACAAAGTTCAATTGGATAAAGTTAATTGAACGAGCAGGTTTGATATAAATGTCACCAACAAACTGGTTAGAATCAATAACTTGTGGTGTGTTATTTGTAGTATCACAAACAACTCTAAAGTCAGTAATACCACGGCGACCTTGAACATCACGCAAGTATGGAGTTACTAAAGCAACAAATTGAGCTCTTGTAAATTCATCATTGAATTCAAATAGAGAGTATTGTGAAGCTTTAGCAATTGCTTTCTCAAGCGTAATAAACAATCTACGAACATTAATTCTATCAAATGCAGAAGGCTTAGAAGTTAAAGTTTTATCACCATATAACACAGTACCGTTACCAGGTAATGAAACTACTGGATTAATGCTAATTGAGTAAAGAGCATCACGATATGTTTTATTTGGGTTCCAAGCAAGTCTAACTACGTTCTTTAAACCACCACGATTTAAACCAGCAGGAGACCACCATGGATCACGAACTGTATCTGTATATACACAGAGACCAGCGATGTCACCATTTAATGGAACCCAGCGATATGTGTTGTTGTATTTGTCAAACATATATTTCCAACCAGAATCAGCAACTGCATATGAACCGTATTGAGCAGGAATTGATAATGAATTGTACCATGAAGTGATATTAGTTACTTCGTTACCTGGAGTATTAAGAACAGCAGATAATGGTGGTGAAACAAATGCTACGCAATCTAAACGAGTACCAGCAATATTTTCGATAGCATATTGTTGAACAGTTGCATCGTGACCGCCAGTAATAACTAATGAAATATCTACATCATCAGCGCTTGCAAATAAACCGTAACCATTAATTTTATCAGCGTCATTTGCTGCAGCGTATGTACCGCCAGATAAAGCAAATGTTGTATTTGTTGATAATACTGCAAAACTTGTATTAGAAGCTAATGTTTTACCCCATGTTGAACTAGTAATTGCATATTGAGGAGCATCAACACCGTAAATATATTGTGAGTTATTGAATAGTGATTGTTTCCAATAAGCAGAGTTACCATTAGGGTCTATAGCATCAGAACCTTTTGATAGATATGGCCATACTTCTAATACGGTACCTTTTGTACCTGAGAATAGACCACCTGTATCTGTAACAAGAATATGAACTTCATCGTTAGCAGAACCAGCAGCTGCAGCTTGAACAGAAGTGCCAGGAGCACCGTTTACAAGACCTTGGAATGCAGTATTTACATAACTCCAGTTACCTGCATCAGCAATAGTAACAGTTAATGAATTACCATAAGCACCTGGATAACGAGCCATAAATGCACCATATGCATTACCAGCTGTTCCAAAAATGTAACCTAAAGCTTGAAATACGTCTTCGTTTGCAATTTGAATATTTGTACCTGATGTATTTGCATCAGCATTATATGATGTGTTATTAGCTGTTCTAACATTCCATAATGTATTACCATATGCTAAGAATGAAGCAGCTGTTAAAAATGAAACGTAAGTATTGGAATCTGGAGAACCAAATTTATTATTTAATGTAACTTCGTCTGGAACTAGATATCGCTTATTGACTGGACCCCAAACAAACTCTCCAGCAAAAGCACCGGCTGTAGTTGAAACTGAAGGCACGACCGTGGTTAGGTCGACTTCACTTACAAGAACGCCTGGAGACAATTGAAATGCCATGTTTTTCTCCTTAAATTATTGATTGTATCTTGGCAGTTAAAATACCATAACAATATTTATGAAATACTGTGTTTACAGTTTTCTAATGGTTTCTTTGATAAAATTGGCATATATTTCGCCTGAACCTGCTTTTTCCCAAACATCACCATCAATTATCTCAAATTCGTGTTCTAAACCATCTTCAATGATAGGTTCGGGTAAAGTTTCTTCATCAACTTGATTCATATTCTCAAGTTGAATTTGCTTTCTTAAATCATGATTTACAATTTCTTTGAAATATTTTTGAGTAGCTATCCAAGAAAATATTACCAAAGTCATTACTAAATCGTCATTTGCATCATCTTCAGCAGCAAAAGATGTTTTCTTTGCAACAAAAGTTGTTAATTCTGATATAGTATCAAAGTCATTAACAATTAATTTGTCACCTTCAATTAAAGTTTTAAGATTAGAACAACCTATTCTTTTAACTTGTTGTGACATTTTAAGACCCATTTGAACACCTCGGCCAAATCCACTATGTAATTGTTGTGGTTTTTTGTTGCCGGTAAAAATCTTAAATAGATTTTCGTATTCTAGGTCTTGATGTAAAGCTTCTGCTACCTGTGGATTATTATTTATCTCCACTAAAATATAGGCATCATTATATAATCTAGCTGCATTATGAATAACTGTAGGAAATAATATAGGTGAAATAGTAGAACTTTTGTATCTTGCTACTTGTTCGTATGGAGTTGTAGATATGTCTATAACAGAAAATGCTGAAAAATCTAAATTTTTACCTTCTGAAACGTCTACAGTAATACAATACAAATGGTCTTTACCTTTTTCTGGTGATCCTTTGATTGGGTTTTTATATACTACTATATCATCATGTGTAGCTATAGGGTCTTGATAAACTAATTTTTGTAATTTGGTGCCTGATATTAATGTATTGGTAGAACCTAAAAACTCTGTTTCAAACTCTTGTCTGAATTGATGGTCAGATGTATTCTTGATTGTTTCTTCTTTCCATTTTTCATCACGGCCTGGTACCATTGACCAATGAATTTCAAATGGAGTATAATTGTTTCTTTTATTAACTGCATCTGTCCAAATCTTATAGAACAGATTCATACCGTTAGGTGTTGATACGATAATAATCTTTGTCTTTGTACCAGCAGTAATTACAGGATAAACTGATGTAAAGAACTCGTATGCAATATTAGTAGGCACGAAAGCAAACTCGTCAAGGAATACAATATTGAAAGAACCAGAACGAGCTGCTGAACTTGATGTAGATGACGCAGTTATTTTTGAGCCGTTCTCTAATTCAATATAACCTTTATTCCATGTTACAACACCTTGTTGCAACCATTGTGGAAGATTTTCATAAGCTAATTGTAATTTAGCAAGAATGTCACGAGCAGTTTGACCTCTATTAGCAAGAATAGCAATATTTTGTGAGTCTTGAAATAATACGACCCATAACAAGTATGCAATTGTAGTAGTTGTTTTACCAACCTGACGAGGACATTTTGTGATTACGAAACGATTATCATGGAAAGTCTGAATCATTTCCTTTTGAAAATCGTAGAGATTAAATTGTGTTAGGCCTTCATCAAGAGTAATAATCTTAATGTATTTGGTAAAGTATACGGGGTCTTTGGCACATTTGATATATTCATCAATTTGTTCCTGTGTATACTGAACATTAACACCAACTTTTTTTAGAAGTGGGTTATCACGATAGGCATCAGAGCTCATTATTTAATTATTCGAGTTTTTATTTTTGTTTCATTAGTTTCTGGATTGTGGTGAATATGGTGAGCGTGTAACTCAACATCTGGATGGTCTTGTTTTAATGATAAGAAATGATTTAAATTTGGTTCAGAATCATCATATAAATGAACTTTTTTATAACCATTTTTTTTAATTAAATCACCAATCACTTTTCTTTTTACTTCGCCTGGTTTACCTGGTAAATTACCAGCACGTCTCACATGAATTTCTTTTGGATCAATACCATGTTGTTTAAGAGCATGCATAAATCCTACTTTATCATCCATGTCTGAACGAGCTGTAACAATCTCAACATTCTTATTATTTTTATGGATTGCTTTTAATTTACGAATCATCTTATGAATTGGATGAGCTGATTGTTTGAATATATGTGTAGACCTAAATTCAGAAAAATCATATGAATGACCTGGTGGTAATTTATGAGTATTAAATTCTTGATTGGTTAGAGATTGAACTCTATCGCCTTGTTTGTTTAATACATGAACTTTAACTTTAGAATGGTCGTGATGAAATAAAGTTTCATCCATATCAAATGCATGAAGTGTTTTAGATGACGCATCTTTTCTAGCAACAAGTGCTTCCTCTGAAATAAATTGTTTAAACTTAATCATTTTTGCCTTGAATTATTTTTGACAACTCTGCCGTTGAACCAACAAAAATAGCTTTATCAATGTTGGTATTATTAACTTCTTTTTTCTTATCCATCTCTCGCATTTGTTTTTGCATGGCAATCAATTCTTTATTTGCCTCTACAACATTTTTTAGTATACCACCAAAAACTTCAAATGCTCTTGGATGCTCTGATTCTTTTGCAATCTTGAGTATATCTTCCATTGCCTCTTTACCTTGGTCAATGATATCTTGTAGATTATCTTTAGACTGATTATACGCTGTTGTTAAGTCTTCGTCAAGGTTTGGTGGAGAGGCTGGTGTTATAGGCCATGTCTTATTCTCCACAGGAACTTTTTTAGGTTCCTCAGGTAAAGGATTCACGTCAAATATTTCTTCCATAGATTTCTCAAAGTTGCTCATATGTCTTATTTATGTATTCTCTGGAGATAAAAAAAAGACCACCGAAGTGGTCTCTTTTTATGAAGTATTACTATCTTATAATGGAACTTCTTCCCATAATAGACGACCAGTAAAGTTCATTGTTGTTGTTTGTGATGTGTTATAGAGAGCTAAAACAGCACCAGGTGGAACAATCAATTGACCGTCAAAGTTTTGTGTAGAAATGTAAGAAGGCATTAAAGCAGTTGTAGCAACAGTACCATATTGAACTGAACCGCCTGAAGAGAAGTCAGCATTTTCAATTGCTGTAAAGATGTTTGTTAAACCAGTTAATGCTGTAGAACCTGCAAAACCTTTAACTTGTGAACCAGATTGAAGTAATGTTTTGCTATTCCATGGAGTAAGACCTGTTGTAATTACGTTATTACCTAAAGATACAGCCCAAACTAGTGATGAAAATGGGTTAGGTGATGTTGCTGTTGAGATAAATGTAGCTAATGTAGCTTGAGTTAAAACAACGTTTACTGAACTTGTTGGTGGATTCCAAATACCTAACATTGGAGTTGCAGCTGCAGCAGTTGCTAATGTTGTATTTAAACCGTTAGTTGTACCATGGTTGGATGTTGCAGTAACAGTTGCAGTAGTGCCTGTTCTGAAAGATGCACCACGATATGTTTGCTCATAAAAACGACCGTGCAATTCACTTGCAATTAAGTCACCTTGTTGGCCCAAACGAACAGCAGGTGTAGAACCTGGTTGAACTGACTGGGTAGATGACGGTCCGACTTGTCCTTGTATTAACATTTTTTATTCCTTTATTTAATTAAATTAACTAGACTTCAAATTCTATTTATATACTACCTATTTTATTATTTATGTAAATTAGCAACCAAACATTTATTTATTATGGTGTTTGTGAGCTAAAATCATTTGATATATTACTAAAATCTGAACGTAACTGAGCTAAATCATCAGTTAAGTTGAAACCATTCACCATTAACTCATTTAATATACGAAGTTCAATCAATATATTAGTTTGAACCTCAATAAGTTTATCTAAATTACCATTACGTTCTTGTAGAATATTTAATTCTGTTGGCACATTAGAAGCATCATAATAAACATTTATAACATCTGTAGTAGAGTAAGATGAAGTATTAGCTGCAAGAGTTAAAATCGTTCCGCCTGAAGGTGTTGTAATTGCCGTTGCACCTAAACCTGGAGCACCAGGAACATAAATTGGCGTATTTTGTGTTGTATCAATGACAGCATATAACTTATTAATTGAGAAATTAGGAAATGCTGTAAAGTCTAGAGTACCGGCACCAGCATTTCCTGGTGTGAATACGGGTCTAAACGTGCTTAAAATTTTCATATTTTATTCCTTAGTGAACTATTTATATATTAAAACGCCAAACTATATGTTAATATTGTTGTTAATGTTGGTATAGTTATACCATTTTGATAAATTGTTCCAGTAACACTAACATTACCAGCAAAAGAAGAATTTGCACCACCAATATTAATATTTCCAGCAATACCTGCACCACCTAAAATTTGTAATGCACCTGTACCAGTTGATATTGAAGGAGTTGTATTTGAAATAACTAATGTATCAGTAGTGTTCATAAACACATTATTGATGTAAGTATTTTCAATAACAGTATTACCTGCTACAGATAAAGAACCTCCAATGAATACATTACCACCAACACCAATACCACCAGAAACAACTAATGCACCTGTTGTATTTGATGTAGATGCTGTCGTATTTGATATGTATAAATTGCCAGATATTAATTGTGGGCCAGTATTTGATACAGCTGAACGAATTAACGTATTTTGATAATTATTTACAGCATTAAAATAAAGAGTGTTTGATGATATTTCATTTTGTAAGAAAGTGGTATTAGCATTTAATTGACTTTGAGTTGCTAAATAGGTGTTACCGCCTTGAGTTATTCCGTCATGAACAGAAATTGTATATTGATTGGTATCAACAATTAATTCACCTTGAGCACCAGCTATACTGCCTAATTGTGAAGTTGAATATCGTTTAAATTGTAGGGTCTTTGCCATTTTAAAGCCTTAAATTAATAATTGAACTTATTAGGTTCTTCTTTTATTGAAGTTGCATATGTGTATTTATCATTAGCCGTGGCAGTATTTGGGCTAGGCGTAACAACAATTTGTGCATATTTAATAATTGGTTCTTGATAAGATACAAATGTCCAACTAGCGTTTGTTTGAACACCAATGATAGGTTGAGATGATATGAAATTACCGGATATATCTGATAATGTTAATTTATTAGAAGCCCAATCTACTACTTTACCTGAAGCTGAAGAACTCGTAGGAGAATATCCTTGATAAACATATTCACCAATTAAATAATTTCCTACTCCTGAGTTAGCACCCATATTAAACTGAACAGAATCATTAGTGTTAATATTATTTAATACATTTGTAATAGAAGTTTTGATAATATTATTATTTTGAGTGACACCACCAAAAATAAATCCTTTGACTGTAAAATTAAGAGTCCAAATAATTAATCGAGTATCATTATCTCTTTCGCCTTCGTAAGTAATATCTTGTGTAACACTATCTAAAACAATTGGCACCTCTTTAACAATACCCATTTCAGGAATTAAATTGAGTTTGACTGTATAGTCTGGCGTAAAGTATGGTAAAATATGTTCAATGACTTGTGTTCCATCTTCAATATTTCTTACATACAAATAAAGTGAGAAGTTAAAGTTATATGGAACAGGATTATATTGTGATGATACACCATTAGGTGTTTGTGTAAATGTTTTCCAATTAGTGTTTTGCTTTCTTGTTGCGTCATAAGCCATACCTGTCATCTCAAAAGATAATCTAGGTAAAGTGATTTGCACTTTTTTGTTTAGATTTGGATCACCTTGTAAACGCATAACATAGCGTTCTTTTGGTGCATAAGAAATAGGAACAATAAATCTCTCTTGTTCAGATAAGTCTTGATTGTAACGAACAAGAGTGATGTTATCAAATATATTTCCAAAACCTATAACAAGCTTGCGAATTATTCTATTGTAATATGTGTTTGCCATTATATACTTCCAAACGGATTAGATTCAGAAAAATCAGTAATTGAAATGCCTTGAGTGCTTATAAAGTTATTGTCGTATTGGTCATTAGGTGAAGCACTTTGTAATGGATTAAATGATGTTAATATATAGTGAGCATTACTTGTCTGACCTCTAATAGTTTTACCATCAACGAAGTCACCAATAATATTTGAAACAGTTAAAGCATTAGATTTTGGTATCCATGATTGCACAGTAGCTGATGATGTTGCATTTGCAAAAGTGTTATCTGTTGATTGAAATACAATTTCTGGTATTAAGAATGTACCAGAACCTGCACCAGTATTAAGTGTTAGAGTATATGAATCTTGTGCAGTAATAACATCAATGTCTGGTTTGCCTGTTTGTATAACTTCATTAGAGAATTTAAATTTCTCAAGTTCTAATTCATAGAAGTAAGGTACTTTTCTACCTAACATAAAGAAATCTTTTGTTTGATTAGTAAATTTAATTTCAAAGATTTCACCAGTTCCATTTAAGAATGGAATATAAATTAAATCACCTTCACGAGGTCTTGTAAATGTATTTTGTGGAACTCTTTGAGTAAATGTTCTTTTAGACACAATCACATTAACATTGTTTTTAATTTCAAGGCCAAATTTAGAAAAGAATTCTTTTTCACCCATATATTCAGTTGAGTTAGAAAGATATAATTCTAGTTGAAATGCTGTTGTAAATTTCTTGAGTGGATCTTCACCATATAATAAATCTCTTGCTTGGTCATTTGTGTTAGGCAAATAATAAGCATCAAAACCCATTATTTTAATGGATTCAACGATTAAATCTTCTATGACTCTCTGTTCGTTTGTTGAGCCATAGTTATTAAAATAATGAGATGTTGCCATATTAGTTCATGAACCATTCTAAAGGTGCACCGTAATTTGTTTCCATTTCTTTTTCTAGTCTTTCAATTTCATCACAGGCTTCATTGTAAATTTGTTTACCATCTAACGTAACACCGCCTGGTAATTGTAAACCGGCAAATTTAGATAAGTTATTTCCCCATGTTCGTTTAATTAAACAAGTGGCATATTCTTTTAACCAACGGTCATTCCATACCAAATTATAAATTGATGGGTCAATTAATGCATAAGCTTCGGCAACTACCACTTGACCTACTGGCGCTTCTAAATCTCCCCACGCCCAATCGATATACAATCTTTGCATATGTCTTTGGAAGCGAATAGGAACTTCTCCAGTGAATTGGATTTCCAATGAACGTAAATGTTGTTGTGTTAAAGTATAATTGATATAGGACGCAGAGGTGAAGTCGTATAGCTCGTTTAATCTCAATTGATATCTTAAATCAAACATATCAATAGTTGCCTGTGAATCGGAAAGTGGAAATATACGAGAGATACCAGCAATTTCTAAAGTATTACCATTGCCATCTTGTGCTGTAGTAGCATCAAGATATTGATTATTAATATCAGTTTGGTTTAATACTTTAATCCAATAAACTTTTTGTAGACCATCAAAATGGTAATCTTGCCAATATTGTAAAGCATCGTCAATACGGTCTTGGACTTGGTCATCATCTACATTGATATCAATGACAGGAAAACCTAATCTACGAAGGCAGTAGTTTGTAAAGTCGGTTCTGTTGGTTATTGTAGCCATATAAATCTCCTAATCAGGTATTTATGCTATTGGAGGTATAGAATATATTTAATTATTAACCAGTGGATCACCATTGCTATCAGAACGACTTTGAGTCCAAGTACCATTATCATTTTGGACTAAAACTGTTATAACAAATAGTTCTGGATTATCTGCGTGTATTATCCTAATAGTAAAATACAATAACTCCATTACCACCATAACATGCTTCATCGCCTCCATGGCCGTACCAATATAAACCATCTTGTGTTAAATCAGGATCGAAAAAAAATGGAGGTTGTCTTGCTGATCCCGTATAAGTTGCTGCCATAATTAAACTTGGGTGTAAATAACCTGATCCTCCACCTCCTCCGCCCATCGAACTATTTGTGTAACAACCGGAACTTCCACCATAATATCCACCACCGCCCCCTCCACCATAAGAATTAACACTTTGATGCGTACCACCTTGACCTAATGATCCAGCGCCACCTGAGGTTTGATTTCCCGTAGTTGCAGCACCTCCTGAGGATTGAGTACCACCTTGACCAACATTACCACTTGAACCAATACCAGTTGTATATCGATTTGATGCTGCCGATCCTCCTACTAATCCGCCACCTGGTCCTCCATTATCTAAAGAAAAACCATTAACTGAACCTCCTCCGCCGCCACCTCCTGCATACATACATGGCGAACTACTAATTGATGGAACAATAATACTAGAAGAACCCCCTCCTCCGGAAGCATATTGGGCATCTCCAGAACTTGTTGCAGATGAACCTCCATCTGGAAATGAATAATGTGGATTATTATCAGGTGTAAGTCCTCTTTCACCAGGTTTTATTGTAATAGTTGTTCCAGGAACAACTGGTACAACACCATGACTAAATCCGCCTGAACCTCCTAAAGAACCTTGTCTCCAACTACCATACTGTCCTCCACCTCCACCTGCACCCCACATCTTTACAAATATATAATTTACACCTGTAGGAACAATCCAAGTGTTTGTAGTTGCATTAAACCAAGCAACAGATTGTTTATTCATAGGTGTTATAATTCCATTTTGTTGTTGAAATTGAAATCCTAATACATTAAAATAAGGTCTAACTGGATATGATATAACTCCTGTTGTACCTGATGCAGTTGTTCCAAGTCCTATAGAATTAGTATTTAAAGTATTTGCAGTTAAATTATTTGTAATATTAGCAGAAACAGATGTAATTGTATTTGCTATTAAAATATTTGCATTAACATTAGGTGTTTGTCCTAAAGTAATAAATTGTGTGGCGGTTATCGTTCCTGTGGCATTGATTGTATTTGCTGTGATTGTATTTGCATTAACTAGAAGAGATGATAATGATGTATTAGCTGTAATAATATTAGCCAAAACATTATTGTTGGCTACTAATCCAAAGCCACCCGATAATTGTAATGACATAACAACTCTCTAATATATGTTTCCTATAGCCACGACATATGTATTTGCTGGGGCTATTGGACTAATTTTGAAATAACTACCTACTTGTGTGACATATGCACCACCTGGTGCAGCTGATAGAACATATGATGGATTAAATGTTCCTGAGAAATATGGAATTGAAAGCATACCTTTTACAGAAATAGAAACATAGGTAGCAGTTGTAATAGCACCAGTAACAACAATCGCTGAGTTTGACTGACCATAAGTGAATGATGGTGTTCCCATAACAGACGCTGTTGTTCCTGTTGTTACATATGCTTGATAGTTAATTTGAGTATTAGCAGCACCAGGTTGGATAGTTTGACTGAAACCAGTATTTGAAGTACCTGTAAATTGAATTGAAATGGTATGTGATGTTGTACCACCATTTCTAATTAAGTTAATCATGCCTTCAAATTCATATAAACCAGAAGCCAAATAAAAACCAGTATTAGAACCAAGTAATGTTTGAGCAGTTGTTATTGTTCCGTTACCTGTCCATGGATTATTTAAAGCATAATATTGAGATGCTTGAATAACACCTCTAGCGGTATTATAAGGTGTAAAATATGGTGAATAACCTGTATACTCAAATGTACCAGCAGTTGGAGTTCCCAATGGAAGAGAACCTGCAGGCGAAAGAGCATTCATTAAAGGATTAGCTACTAATACTATATTATTAGCAGGAGTAATTCTAAATCCAGAATTCAACGTGCTAGTAATAATATTATTAGCATTTAATGTTGAAGTGTTCGGAGTATAAGTTAATATTGGATTGGTATAGAGTGCTGTTGTTGTTCTCGTACCACCAGTTGCCGGCGCCACCGGAGACATCGACAAATAATATGCCGATGGATCCGAGTTAGCAGCAGGTACAATCTGTGTAGAGCTTAAGGTAAGCATAATAAATCCTTATGCTTGTGCTTCTTGCCATGAGAATCTAGCTTGAATTGTTGCAGCATTCGCACCAACTCCAATGTTTTGTGCAACAAATGTTAATACGTCTGGTCCATTTGGATATACCGATACTGCAGCATTTGAAGATCCTCCAGAAAGGATAGAAGTACCTAAGTTAAGCAATTGTGATAAGTCTTGTTGTGTTGTTGAGTATAAGCCTGCAGCACCACCAACACCACCTTGTGTATTTAAGAAGAAACCAAATACAGATTCACCACCAGATATTGATGTGCCTGGTGAATGGAAGATGTATTGTGATAAACTTGAACCACCAACTGCTTGCCAGTTTTCAGCAGTATTAGATGTTGTGCCGTTAAGAACACAAGTAATCAAGAATGAACCGTTAGAATACATATCTGTTTCATAAGGAATCAATTGCATACGATTAATAATTTCACGAATACCTAATGTTGGTGCTTGAATACCGTTTGAAACAGAAGGAGCAATTCTGTAACTCATAACTGCCTGTGTAGCACCTGTAACTACGTTAATTGCTGTTGCCATACCTTTTGTAAAGATGAATGATTTATCAACTGTGAAACCACCATCCATAATTGCAGAGGTACCCCAATGATTCAATTCAGAAGCAACTTGCGGTGAATGTAATTCAATCGCTGTTTGAGCAGTTGTTGAGAAAATAAATGTTTGTGCTGTATTACTCATAGGAGCAAATTGGATTGTGTTACCTGTTCCTGTATTGTATGGTGCTTGTGAAAGGACCACAGTCGAGATATTAGGAATTTGAGTAACAAATGCTTGGTTAGGAACACCTTGACCAAACACATATTGACCAACTTGAACACCTGAAGTTGATACTAATGATGTGATGTAATTATTACCAGCAGTTAAGTTACCTGTTGTGACTAATGTTGCAGCCATATTAGCACGAGTTAGACCCGTAAATGAGTTTGCTGTAATACCTGTATATGAAATATATTCAGAAGCAGAGTTACCTAAACCACCGTTATTAGCTGTTCTTACATAAATTGTTCCTGTATTTGGGAAACCAACTGTTGTATTAGCGTAGATTACACTATCTTGAGGTAATACTGAATTCCAGTTACCTAAAGTACCGCCACCAGTCATAAATGTTGTCTTGCTAAGTGTGGTTGTTTCGTAACGACCAGGTAAGTTACCTGAACGCATATAAGCTAAATAGTTTTGATTATTATTTAATATCTTATGGCAGTAAATAACATTACCGTCAGATGCTCTGATACCAAATCGAACAAAACCTGCACCATACCATGAATAGTCGATATAGAACATTTGCATTTTAGTTAAATCAACTGTATAACCAGAAGGACCTGTTCCGTCTAATTTGTCAATATTAAATTGACTTTGTGGAATAGTGTAATCAATTGTTTTACTAATTGTTGCATTAGTTTGAGTAATTGTACCTCTAAATGCAGGCATAATTTGTAATGATTGGTCAGATAGGATATTTTGAACACGATACGACATACCTTTAATAACAATAAAGTCATTAACTGCTAATTGTTTATTAAAATATGTTGGATAACCAGCAGTAGCTGTAACAATACTTGAGTTAGGTGTTGCTGTAACTTGACCAGAAATTTGGAATGTTGATGAACGTCTACTTACAGATAATGTTGCACCGTCATATTTCCAGAATAAACCGTTTTGTGAATCAAAAATACCAATCTTATTATCGCCACCATTCCAATTGGTTACAGAACCATAAATTGGTCCAGATGCTATTGTATTATTAGGAATAGTATTAGCATAATATGTAAATTGATATGGATTAATTACGTTTTGAATAATAAAGTTACCATTGTAAGCTGTCTCATTTGCTTGAGAGATTTGTATTGGTGTTGGGTATGAAATATTATGCGGATCTTTTGTTGTTACTGTGCATAATGTATTCGCACCTGAGTTAGTAATACCGTCAAGTGATAATTGAGGTTTTAAAACAGTACCAGTAGACATTTGAATACCTTTACCAGATTGGTAACGGAAATATCTACGAGTTTGTCTAATATATTGTTGATTATGACTTGCTGCGTTTGTTGAGAATCTTACGCCACCGTCAAATGGACGATGAACAGCTAAACCTTGTGGTCTAGGATATAAAGCAGCGTTTGTTAGAGATAATGCACCTTCGTTATGTGTTGCAACACCAGTTGTATTAACTTGGAAAGTAGTAGGATTAATTACAGTTGAAACTGTCCAAGAACCGTTAGCACCAGATGATGAACCTACAAAAGCAATTTCATTACCAATAACAAGACCATGTGGATTTGTTGTAGTAAATGTGATAACATTGGCAGTTGCTGTTGCTGCAGATACAGTTATTTGTGAGTTAGCAAAAGGGAAACCTTGATAACCAACTGTTACACCTTGGTTGAATATAGATGTATTTGAAGTAGCGCCAGTATAATAAAATTTACCAGTATAGATGAATGAGTTTGCAAAACCTGTTGTATTAGTTTGTGTAAGGTTATTATTAGATTCAACAACATAGATACCATCAGCACCTCCATATAAAGAATCTAAAACAACAACTGGAGAACCAACAACTGGTGAGTTTGTACCAGGTGTAACCCATATAGTATATTGTCTTGAGTTTGTATTTGCAAGAACGTTAGCTACGTTTAAGTTTACGTTTGTGTTATAATATGCAAAAGGTTGATTATTTAATAAACCTAATTGTTCCCATTTTGTTGTTTGAACTGAATATTCATAGTCAGTATCAATTAATGATTGTGGAGTAGAAACACGAAGCTTATTAATTGGATCAAGATATGTTTCTGATGGAGAAAATTTCTCATCATATTCATCAATAACAATTTGTAATTTATCTGTTGGAGATAAAGCAGTTGTATTGTAACTTAAAGTAATAGTTGTTGTAGTTGCTTGTGGATAAAGACCTGTTGTATCAGGACCAACAACATATGATGTAGCAGTTAAGTTAGGGTCAGAGAAATTAAGAATAACCTGATTAGTGGTTACGTCTGTAATTAATACTAATCTTTCCTTAGGAACGGCTCTTGGTATAATAATCGTTCTAGTAGAAGGAGTAAAAGAATAGTAGGTGTCGAGTATAGCTTTACGTGCCATGTTATCTCCAATATTTTAAATATTTGTTAGTTGAATCGTATATCATCTATTTAGTAATAGTTATTATCTATTTAGTAACCCATTATGATGTCAAGTGGTTTGAATGGGTATACTTTTTTGTTTACAGGAATACTACCTGCAACAGCCTTAATTTCAATAATTGAACCTTGTGGTGGACAATCTGCAAATTTTAAGTAACCATTAGATGTTACATTATTTGAAGTATCAAGACAGAAACCTCTTGATGCAGTTAAAACACCTGCTAACCAAACTGTATCATATTTATAATCAAAGGCCGGTTGAAGTAGACCGTTTATTGTTACCATTAAGTTAAATGGACTTGGAACTGCAACAGGGTTTTGATTATATGATAATTGGAAAGTATTATTGAATCCTGTTGCTTGATAAGAAATATCATCAAAATCATATACATCTGTTATTGATAGTGGTTGATTATTACCAATTGTAATTGAACCGCCAATACCAACACCGCCAGCAACTGTCAATGCACCAGTTGAATTTGAAAGTGTAGGTGTAGTATTTGTAACAACAATTGTTTCAGTAGTATTAACAGAAACATTATTGAATACTGTTCCAGAAACAGTTAATGAACCACCAATGAATACGTTACCACCAACACCAATACCACCAGAAACAACTAATGCACCTGTATTTGGTGAAGTTGATGTTGTGGTATTTGCGATATACAAGTTACCAGTCATTAATTGTGGACCAGTATTTGCTATAACAGAATTAGCAGTAGATAATACATAACTAATATATGCATTTTGTGATATATCAACACCAAGACTATATATTGAGTTGGCTGATGCGGAATTTGCTACTGCAAAAGCAGCTGCTACATTGTTATTTTCTGTAACAATATATGATTGTAATAGAGCTATATTAGCATTAGCAGAATTTAATGCACCTTGTAAGTAAATCGTATTAGCGTTAGCAGTATTTAAACCACCTTGTAGATAGATGGTATTTGCAGCTGCTGAGTTTGCTTGAACAAATGCAGCCGCCACATTATTGTTATCAGTAACAATATATGATTGTAACAAAGCAATATTAGCATTTGTTGAATTTAAAGCACCTTGCAAGTATATTGTATTAGAAGATGCTGAATTTGCTACCGCAAAAGCTGCACTAATATTAGCATTTTGTGTTAATTGAACACCAGAAATATAAACTGTATTGGCATTAGCAGTATTCAATCCACCTTGTAAGTAGATAGTATTAGATGATGCAGAATTTGCTACCGCAAAAGCAGCTGTAATAGCAGGTGTAATATTAGCATTAATATTAGCATTCTGTGAAGCTACAATACTAAAGAGATATGTAATATTAGCATTGGCAGAGTTTAAACCACCTTGTAAGTAGACAGTATTACCTGATGCTGAATTGGCAACTGGAAATGCTGCTGATGCATAAGCAATATTAGCATTTTGAGATAATGCAACACCACTTAAATAAATTGTGTTAGCAGCTGCAGAGTTTGCTTGAGCGTATCCGGATGTTGCTAAATTATTAGCCGCATTTGCTTGAGCATAACCAGAAGTTGCTGAGTTAGTAGCTGCATTAGCTTGAGCATATGATGCAATACCATAAGAGTAAGATACAGAATTTGTTGTTTGAATTGTTCCATCAACAAATGTAATTCCATTACCTGAACCTGTGATATGTAAACCGCCAAGATATGCATTACCTGATACACCTAAACCACCTTGAACAACAACAGTACCTGTAGAGTTAGAAACTGATGCAGTATTAGCTAAACCAATGTTCAACGCACCTATAACAAGAGCTGAACCTGTATTTGCAGTTAAGAAGTTTCTTGAAGGTGCACCTAAGTTAAACACCATACTTGATGGTTCTTGTAATTGACCATTGAAGTAGTAAATACCACTTGGAGCATCAAAATACAAATCACCAGTATTATCAGCACCTATACCACCTCTTACTGTTCCGTTTTGTTGGAATCCAATAGAAGTGAATGTGCCTGAAGAAGGCATTGTTAATAATAGATTAGGATAAGAATAATTAGTATTAAGACCTGAACTATTATGAACAGCAGTATTAGAAGTATATAAAGTATTTGCAGAAATACCGCCTTGAACAATAACTGAACCTGTTGTATTTGTTGCAATTGTATTAGCTGCATTAAATGATGCAACAAGATTATTAGCTAAGTAACCACCAGTAAATATTTTAACAGATTTACCAATTGTATCAGTACCAACCAAGAAGTTAGAATTGTTAGAGTAAACATATCCATCACCTGCTTGTGATATTGTAAATCCATTTCCTACTATATCATAATTAGAACCTGTAATACCAAAATCTACAAAACCGTAACCATCGGTACCTTGATTGTTATACAATGCAAAGTCCATTGAAGCAGTATTGCCTACACTAAAGTTTTGAGCACCTACTTGTAATGAACCGTTATTATTTCCAGAGAAGAATCCTAAAACGCCGGCATGACCATAAGTATTTGCAACATCTGATGCTGTATTACTTTGTAAGACATAAATGTTTGCTGTTGAAGAACCTGTTAATAAAAGATTACCAGATTGAATTGTACCTAATGTATAACCGACAACATTATTTGATGTTAATGGGTCACTAGCACGATTATACCATGTTAAGTAACCTGTTTGGTCATTTCTACCTAAAAACGCATGGTTATCAGATGTATCATAATAATGAAATACTGTGCCAATATTTAAACCATCATCAGAAGTTAATGGTGCGTTGTTTGCAGGGGTGTGTAATTGAATAACAGCATTTGCAATAGAAACATTATTAGCACCAATACTGAATACATTACCCAATACAGTTAAGTTACCAGTAACAGCTAAGTTTTGTTGTATAGTAACATTACCTGTAATTGTACCGCCAGATGTATTAAATTTAGTATTAGCATTATTGTATGCTGATTGTGCTAAGTTATTAGCTGCATTTGCTTGTAAGAAGGCCGCATTTGCTTGAATATAAGCTGCATTAGCGTCAGTATAAGCGGCTTGTGCTGAACTTGTAGCTGCATTAGCTTGAGCATAAGCAGCCGTAATATTGGCATTTTGAGATGCTTCAATAGTAAAGAGATAAGATATATTAGTATTAGCAGTATTAAGACCACCAGTAATATAAACAGTATTTGCACTTGCACTATTTGCTTGAGCATATCCAGATGTTGCTAAATTATTAGCCGCATTTGCTTGAGTATAGGCTGCATTTGCTTGAATGTAAGCTGCATTAGCGTCTGTGTAAGCAGATTGTGCTGAATTTGTGGCAGCATTTGCTTGAATAAAGGCTGCATTTGCTTGGATATAAGCAGAGTTAGCATCAGTATAAGCGGCTTGTGCAGAGTTAGTAGCTGCATTAGCTTGAGCATAAGCGGCATTTATACTTGTATTTTGTAATGCATTAGTAGCAAATAATGCTACAATATTAGCATTAGCAGAATTTAAACCACCTTGTAAGTATATTGTATTAGCTGCGGCTGAATTTGCTTGAGCAAAAGCAGCTGCTACATTATTGTTATCAGTAACAATATATGATTGTAGTAATGCGATATTAGCATTAGCAGAGTTTAATGCACCTTGTAAGTATATTGAATTAGATGAAGCAGTATTTGCAGCAGTATTTGCAACAGAGAAAGCTGCATTTGCTTGAATAAAGGCTGCATTTGCTTGAATGTAACCAGCAGTAGCAATATTAGTTGCTATATTTGATTGGGTATTTTGGTATTGATTAACTGCTTGTAATAAAGCGATTGCTGAATTTTGTGAAGCATCTACACCATATGTGTAAACTGTATTAGCTGCAGCTGAATTAGCAACTGCTGAAACGGCAGATATGCTAGTATTTTCTGAATTTATATACTGTTGTAGAGTATATATTGATGAATTGATTGATGCTATTTCACCTTGTAAATATACAATTTGATTATTAGCATTGTTTAAACCACCTTGTAAGTATACAGTATTTGCGGATGCTGTATTAGCGGCAGAATAAGCAGTATTAGATTGTGAGTAAGCTGCATTAACTTGTGAAGCAGCAGTATTAGCAACGGCTAATGCATTATTAGCAACAGCAGAGATTTGGCTTATTGAATTTGAAACCGCTACTGTACCTACAAAGGTGGAAACTGATTGAACTGTTATGTCAGACATTTAAATCCCTTTAATATGTTGCTGCCGGGTCAATAAAAATTTGACCTTCTAATACACGAGTTACCGTATTATAAGGGTCTGTAATAATAACATCATAAACAAGTTTACCTGGAATCAAATTGGCAGTTGTTGCACTATTAGCGGACAAGGTAATAACGCCATTGGCTGCATCTATAATCGTAGTATTAAAAACTAATGAAGCATTAGCTGAATAGTATGAACGTCTAGCCTTTGAAGCTACCGTAAAACTGTATAAATTATATGCGTTACCATAGTTATCAGCAAGTGTGATTGTTGTATTATAGCTGGAATTTTGTTCCATGTATAAATCATTATATGCAGCTGGCATTTTTTATTCCCGAATAGATAGAACCTTCTGTATTATTTAGTATAAGAAGATTTTGGTTTTAACTATTTTAGACTCTTAATAAGAAATTGATACGTAGCCATTGCCGCCATTATTATAAGTAAAACCATAGTAAAAATGATAACTTGAACCACCATTATTTTGTGTGGCAAGTGTCCTATATAGCGTGTATGGTAAATGTTTTCTTTTTAGGTATTCCATGAACAGCACCTATGATGTCCTTACGATCATCAGCTTGTGGTCCATCAATAAAATAAGGAATAGTTCCAGTTAATAATTCCCATCCAGCCATAAAGAAAGGAATGTTGTCTGAATAAGCATTGTTACAAGCTAAATCCCACATATCACCTTCAAGGAACATACAAGAGCCTTGG
>Ga0316230_1001012_pt1 | contig 32599 bp, 22 predicted proteins | sample TBH18025metaG_FD_206004 | JGI IMG/M metagenome (GOLD analysis project Ga0316230, IMG submission 206004) | Freshwater microbial communities from Trout Bog Lake, Wisconsin, USA - TBH18025 | ecosystem: Environmental > Aquatic > Freshwater > Lake > Hypolimnion/Profundal zone | place: USA: Wisconsin...
CAGGAACTAATACTGGCGCAGTAATTGTTGACGGCGGCATGGGCGTAGCAGGAAATTTATATGCTGGCTCGATGTATAGCGACAATAGTCCTGTTTTAACATTAGGCAACTTTGCCGGTGTGTTTACAATTACAGCAGGTACAGATACCGCAGTTAATACAAGTTCGGGATTTGTTACAGTATGGAATACTAGTACATTAGATTCTGTTGTTCACAGAGGAAACGTAACAACTGGCACAATTATTATTAACAACACTACTACCAGCGCAGATCCAAGCCACGGTGCGTTAACAGTAGCCGGCGGTGTTGGTATTTTAGGTAATATTAATGTATTAGGCACAGGAACTTTATACGGTAACTTAACTCTAAACAATACAATTAGTAGTCTCAATGGAAGTTTATATATCAATACCGCAACAAGTGGAAGCATATATCTAAACAATATTGATATTTTAAAGTATTCTTCATATGATTTCTATGTTGCTCCAAATGGAAGTGATACTAATGATGGTCGCAGATCACAAACAGCATTTGCTACTTTAGGACATGCATTAAGCGTTGCGTCAACAGGAAACATAATTTATGTTGATGCCGGTACATATTCTGAAACATTCCCATTAACAATTCCTCAAGGTGTAACAGTTAAAGGTGCCGGTATACGTGCTACTGTTATTACACCGACTCCTGCCACACAAGGTAACGATGCTTTCTATCTAAACGGTGAAACTACTCTAACTGATTTAGTAATCAGTGGATTCTTTAAACCAGGATGGGCATTTAAGTTTGCTTCGGGCGCAAAAATTACAAACAAATCTCCTTACATTGAACGTGTAAGTGTTATTACAAAAGGATCTGTAATAACATCTGGAGACCCTTATGGTTATCTTGCCGGTGATGCTGGTAATGGCGCATATCTAGATGCTAGCGTTTTAAATGCTTCAAGTTTAGAACCTGCTATGTTATGGAACGAAGTAACATTCATTGTTCCTAACGCAACTGGTATGTACATGACTAACGGTGTACGTGCTGAGTTGTTAAATGGATTCTTCTATTTTGCCAATAAAGCAATTGACGCAGAATCAAATACAGCAGGTTTCGGTGGAGCAGGTAAAACAAGACTTAAATTTGCCAATACTACTGGTATATTCACAATGGGCGATGAACTTATATTCAAAGATCCATTGGGCAAATACATCAGTAGTGGTACTATTGAAATGGTATCCGGAGAGTATGTATACCTATCTGGTCCAGTTTGGGGATTCTATACCCCAACTAACAGAACACCTGAAAGCGTAACAGTATACGGCAATGCCAACATTTCTACCTTTACACATAAATTTGGTTCATCAAGTTTCTCAACAGGTAATCCAGGCGACTATGCTGAAATATTAAATGACAGTACTTTACAATTTAACACTGGCTCATTTACTATTGAAGCATGGGTGTATCCAATCGGTCCTGGAACCGGAAATACACAAACTGTTTTAGTAAAAGGTACAACAAGTTCAAGTATTATTAAAGTCTTTATTGACCCTACAAATAAATTAAACGCACAATTTAATAATACAATAATTACAAGCACTTCTCCTCTTACTTCAAATACATGGACAGGATTTGCTTTTGTAAGAAACGGAACAAGCAGTACAGTAGATTTATATGTTAACGGTTCTTTATCAGCAAGCGCAAGCGGAATCACTGGTAGTGCTGATAACACTAACCCATTAGATATCAGTAGTGACCATACATATTACACCTATGGTTATATTGACGAATTGCGTATTAGTAATGTTGCTCGTTATACAACTTCTTCATATGCTGTAACTACTTCTGGATTAACATCTGATGCTGATACAGTATTAATGTTACACTTTGAAGGTGCTAATAATAGCACAACTGTTTCAGATGACAACATAACTGTACAAAACATTTATTCTGTTGGTTCAAGTCCTGCGTCGGCTCAACAAATTGTTCTTGCTGATTATCATCAGTTTGGTGCTGAACTACGTTGTATTGGATCTGCCGCAGTATTTGGTAACCAAGGTGTTATTGCCAACGGTACTGGTACAGATTTAAAATTAATTGCTTTCAATATGAGTTATATTGGAGCAGGTGGTGATTTATCAGATGACGATACGTTAACTGTACAAACTAACGAAGTTATTGAAACAAACGGCGGTATTGTTTACTATCAAACTATTGACCAAGACGGTAATTTTAGAGTTGGTGACCATTTCTTAGTTAATCAACGTACAGGTAACGTAACATTTAATCAAGGTGCGGTTAATCTAAACAACATCAGTAGTTTGTTAATCAGCAACGGCACATTGAGTACTGATATTACTCCAGGAAATATTGCTGTTGGTAATCTAAACTTAGGTGGAAATACTTTAGGAAGTTTAACTGGCAATATTGTTATTTCTCCAGCAAGTACATTAACAACAATTAACAGTAATTTACAACTTAACGGTTCTGCTAACATTAGTCAAGCATCTTATATTAATGGTAGTTTGATTTTAACTGCGGCTAATATTGGCAATTACGGTGTATCAAGTATTAACGCTGGTACAGGTATTTCTGTAAACACATCAACTGGCATTGTTACTATAACAAATACAGGTGTTACAAATCTACAAGGTAGCACATATATTGGTGTAAGCACATCAACTGGTAGCGTAACATTAGTTAATCTTGGTGTTCAAACATTAACAGCAGGTACAGATACTGCCGTAAGTAGTTCTACAGGAACTATTACTGTATGGAATACAAGTACTTTAGAGACAATTACACAGCGCGGCGCTACAACTGATCAAGCAATTACTATTACAAATATTATTGTAAGTTCTAGTCCTGTAACTGGTGCGTTGGTTGTTACTGGTGGTGTGGGTATTGGTGGCAATTTAAATGTTGCTGAACCTTCATACGTTTCAAATAATTTAATTGTTACAACAGGCACAATTTCTTTATATGCGGTTACAACATTAATTGCTGGAACAGATACTGCTGTTAACACATCAACTGGTCCTGTTGTTATTTGGAATACAAGTACACTACAAACCATCACTAATAGAGGCAACAGTACAACTAATCAATTGTTAGTTCTTAATACATCTGCTGCAATTAGCACAACAACTGGTGCTTTACAAGTTACTGGCGGGTTAGGTGTTCAGGGTAGCATCTATGGTGGAAATATCTACAGTAACAACAGCCTTGTTATTACACAAGCATCATTAGGAAGCCAAGGCGTTACTGCTTTATACGCAGGTACAGATACTGCCGTTAGCGCACATACAGGTACTGTAACAGTATGGAACACAAGTACATTAGAAACTGTAACAGAAAGAGGTTCAGTAACTAGCCAAGTAATTACAATTACAAATAATACCGATGCGTTAGCAACAAATACAGGAGCATTAACTGTAGCAGGCGGTGTTGGTATTGGCCAAGATCTTTATGTTGGAGGCGGAAACACAATATTAGGTCAAGTTGGAATTGGCGCTAAAACTAAGACCCTTGCTGGACAATCTGCTAATGTAACAATTCAAGGAACAAGTTCATCATATCAATTGATGATGTTTGATTTAAGTTCGTCAGACGCATTAGCACTGGGTTCTAGCCCATTTACAGGTGGCGGTGTAATTGGTACATTTGGTGTTAATAATGGACCATTAAGTTTCTTCGCAAGTAATCCAAATCAAATTGCTTTAAACATTACTGGTATTACACAACAAGTTCAGGTATTAACCTCAACTACCAGTTTAGATACCTATAGTGGTGCGTTTACTGTAGCAGGTGGTGTTGGTATTGGCGATAATTTACATGTTGCTAATACTTCTTACATTACTGGCGCACAAATTGTTACAACTGCTACAATTTCACAATTTGCTGTTTCTTTCTTAAATGCCGGAGCAGACATTAGCGTAACAACAAATACTGGATTTGTTACTATTAATGATGTAAGCACATTAGGTTCTGTAACCAGCAGAGGAAATAGTACTACTTACGCAATTAAGATCTTAAACACAACTAATTCTACAAGCACAACAACTGGGGCATTAACTGTTAACGGCGGTGTTGGAATTGGTGAAGATGTATGGATTGGCGGCAGTTTATATGTTGGCGGAAGTGCTGTTGTTACCCAAGGTACACTGGCAAATCAAGGTGTTGTTAATATTCAAGCAGGTACAGATACTGCTGTAAGTACAGCCACTGGAGTTGTTGTAATTTGGAATACAAGCACATTCCAATCAATTACTAATCGTGGAAACAGTACAACAAATCAAATACTACTTCTAAATACCAGCAGTTCTACAAGTACAACTACTGGAGCATTGATTGTAACTGGCGGCGTAGGTATTGGACAAAATTTATATGTACAAGGCACAGTAAGCGCAGGTGGCGGATTCTTAGGATTGAACCCAGCAAGTATATTTGAAAATACTTCTAGTGTAACTGTTTTAGATACAGGAAGTGTACGTCAAGTTACTGTAACTGTTGCTAATAATACAAATACAGTATTCACCGCAACTGGTGTAAACTTCTATTATCCAGTTAATATTCTTGATACAAGTACAAGTTCATTAAATGTATCCGGTAGTGTTAATATTGGTGGCAACTTAAACGTATCAAATACTGGTTATATCGGCGGTGCTCAAATTGTTACAACTGCTAGTATTGGAAAATATAGTGTTAACACAATCGTTGCTGGTACAGATACTGCGGCCTACTTAACAGGTACAACTGTTTATATTTGGAATACAAGCACTCTACAAAGTATCACTAATAGAGGTTCTACAACTTCTAATATAGTATATCTAACAAACACAGCATCTGGTGGTGTAGCAAATAGTGGCGGCTTACAAGTTACTGGTGGCGCAAGTTTTGGACAAAACATTTACGTAGGTGGTAACATTTACGGCAATGGTAATGCTACGATTGTTGGTAATCTAACAGTATTAGGAACACAAACAACTATCTACTCAACCAGTTCAATGAGTATTAGTGATCCTGTTATTAATATTGGAAGTCCAGAATTCTTAGGTCCTCTAGCAACAGATGACGGATTAGATAAAGGTATTTTAATTCATTATAATACTTTAACTAATATAAATGGTGATACACATGCATTCTTTGGTATGCAAAGAAGCAGTGAAAAATTCATTTACATCACAAGAACGCAACAACAAGGTACTATCGGTTCTAGCAATCCATTTACAAATATCACATACGGGACTGCTGAATTTGGACAGTTAAATCTTGTAACCGGAATGGACGCTACAAGTACAACAACAGGTGATTTAACTGTTCAAGGTGGTGCTGGTATTGGTCAGGATGTATGGATTGGCGGCTCATTAAATGTTGCTCAAAATGAAACTGTACAGGGTACATTAAGAGTTAATGGTTCGTCAACATTATATGGCAATGTTCATATTGCTAACGCTACAAGTTCTACTACTGCTACATCTGGCGCATTGGTAATTGACGGTGGATTAGGAGTTGGCGGCGATTTATATGTTGGCGGCGTTGCGATATTTGTCGGTGGTGCTCAAGTTCTTACAACTGCTTCTTTATCAGGAAACGGTGTTGTTAATATTATTGGCGGTACAGATACTGCTGTAACCACTGCTAGCGGTGTTGTGACAATTTGGAATACAAGTACATTAGATACTGTAGCACATCGTGGAAACTTTACTACTGCTACAATCGCATTATTGAACACTTCTACAAGTTCGTTAGTTATAGCAGGTGGTGTATCAATTGGTGGAATTTTAACTGTTGCTCAAACTGCTACACTAGCAGGACTATCTGTAACAAGCGAAGTCGATTTTGGTGCTTTAACAGTTAATGGATCGTTAACAGTTACAACAACAACCAACTCAACTGGTACAAGTAGCGGTGCTATTACTGTAGCAGGCGGATTAGGAATTGGACAAGATACATGGATTGGTGGATTATTAGATGTTGCTAATAATGCTGTAATTCAATCAACTTCAACAACTGCTTTATCTGTAACAGGCGGAGCAAGTATTGGCGGACAATTAACTGTAGGCGGAAATGAATCTGTTACAGGAAACCTAAGTGTAGGCCAAACTGCTACAATTGGTAACGCTATTTTAGTTGGTCCGGTAACTACTAGAACTATAAATGCTTCACAAGTCGTTGCTAACGGTTATTTCTCTGCTCCAGGAGACGCACAATCTGGCATTTATATGCTAAGAATGAGTACTCCAAGCGGAACAGCGATTCCGTTAACATTAGATGGAACATCAGTTAACGGATTGAACGAAATTATTATGCCGAATTATTCTACTTACAATTTCAAAATATCTGTAAGTGCTCGTTCTACTTCGACTGTAACTATGATCGACGGTGGTTGGGCATTTAGCGGAGTAATTAGTAGAGGTAATGGACCAGGAACTACTGTTATTAGAGTAGTAAACAAAGAAAAAATATACGCAACATCAAGCACATGGGATTGTAATGTTGTAGCAGATACCGTTTACGGTGCTTTACAAGTTATAGGAAAAGGTGACGGTGTTAATAATGTAAGATTTGTGGCTCGTGTTGAAACAGTCGAGGTTACAAACTAATGATTTTTAAACTAATAAATATGGAAGTAGAGTTCAAATAATATGCCATTAAATTTCGATGATCAAGGCCCGGGGTCAGTAACGCTAAAAGCACCCTCAACAGGAACGGTAACTTTAACATTACCGCAAAATGCCGGCTCTGCGAATTATGTTATGGCTACAGACGGTACAGGTGTATTATCGTTTGTTGCAGCAAATAGTGGATCAACTGGACCAGTAGGGGCAACAGGTGCTACTGGGGCAACAGGTGCTACAGGACCTACGGGATCAACAGGTGCTACTGGACCACAAGGTTCTACGGGTTCTACAGGACCAATTGGCGCTACCGGCGCAACTGGTGCTACTGGACCAACAGGGGCTACAGGTGTAGCAGGTCTTGGCGGATCTCCGGGCGCTACAGGTAGTACAGGATCAACAGGACCAATTGGCGCTACAGGTAGTACAGGTGCCACTGGCTACCCTGGCTCTACAGGTGCCACTGGACCTATCGGTGCTACTGGACCACAAGGATCTGCTGGTTCAGGAGGCGGAACAGGTGCTACTGGAGCAACAGGTGCTACTGGCCCAGGATATTATAACGTAGTTTCAACAACGGCAGTGACCGTAGGATTAGGTCAAGTTGTTTGGGTAGTTAATCAAATTGGTGCTTATAATGTAGGATCTCGAGTTCGTGTAAGTTATCAAACAGTTCCAACGATCAACATGCAGGGTTTAATTACCGCAATTGATCCTATTGGACTAACAATTACTGTTAACGTAGTTGTAGCAAACGGTTCTGGAACATATAATAGTTGGATTTTTAGTATAGCAGGAGATATTGGTGCTACTGGTGCCACTGGTTATCCAGGCGCAACAGGTAGTACAGGACCAACTGGTGCTACTGGTGTAGGTACAGGTGGATCTACAGGTGCTACTGGAGCAACAGGTGCTACTGGACCACAGGGACCACAGGGATCAACCGGACCAACAGGCGCTACAGGTACTGCTGGTACTGCTGGTACACAAGGATATCCGGGCAGTACTGGAGCCACTGGACCAACAGGGGCAACTGGACCAAGCGGAGCGGCTGGTGTAGCCGGTTCCACAGGTGCTACTGGACCACAAGGTATTAACGGAAGCACAGGTGCTACTGGGCCTGCTGGTACAAATGGATCTACTGGTGCTACTGGACCAATTGGCGCAACTGGCGCAACTGGCGCACAGGGAGCAACTGGTGTCGGCGGAGCAACTGGTGCTGGGTTAACAGCAGGTTCTAATAATCAAGTTTTATATCGAGACGTTAATAACAACGTTACTGGTTCTAATAATTTAACATTTGACGGTGTTAATTTAAACATTGGATATAATAACGACACCGCTGGATTTAAATTTAATAACAAATTTGTTTGGAATCAACAAGATACAACTTACGCAGGAGCCCCTACAATCAGTTATACTGATATGGCGGCAAACTCAGGTAAGAAATTATACTTAGATGAAAACTTTTTTAGTGGTTCTAATGGTATAGCCGTATATGACAACAACTCGTCTGGTCAAACAACTATTGCTCGTGTTGCTTCATCATTAGCATCTCAAACACCTCCAACTACTAGCGGTTACGTATTACAAATAACACACGCAGGTAGCGGTCAATCTCCGGGATATGGTGGATTTTATTTTGGTTCAGCAACTCGCGCAAACGCTGTATTAGTAGCATCGTTTAAGGCATTACTACCAGTAGGTTATACAATTAATTTTAGTACCAATAGTATTGGTACTAATGGGCAACAATATTGGGCAACCAATAATGTAGGTACAGGTAAATGGGAAGAATACGTTTCTGTTGTGGTTTGCGGAAACGCAGGATCATTGAGTACAACACATTTTTATTATCTAACAGGTAGTCCTGTTCCAACATCTGGTAGTCCAGTAACATGGTACATGTGTGCCGCAACTGTTATTGACTTATCAGATCGTAGAACAGATCAATTGTTCTTAGATCGTGCTACAGGTGTTGCCAACATCAAAGGTTATGGACAAGGTGATATAGCAATTGAAAGTGCAAGTGCGGCTGGAAGTTTATTATTACAGGCATACGTAGCAGGTAATGTGTTCATTGCTGGCGCAGGCGGAAAGGTAAAAGTTGGTGCTCTAACTACTCCAGGATATACATTAGATATTGCCGGTAATGCACGTACTACCGCTAACTTAGGCGCCGCAACTGACATTAGTTCAGCAGGTCAAATTCGTGCTACAGGATGGTATACAGGCGCACAAGATACAGGACTTGCTTTTGAAATTGGTGTAAGCAGTTCAACTGCCTATGGTATTAGTTACAATCGAGGTTCAAGTACCTATGGTCCAATGGAATTTGACGCAACACAAATTGCGTTTAGGCCAAACGGTGGAACAACATCATTAGGTGGTTTATTTGATACCACTGGTAGATTAACTCTCGGATCTAACGTTAGCGATTCTTTGTATATTAACAGTACACAATCATCACCGCAGTTTATAATGCAAACTGCTGGTACTACTAACGGGTACTTAGAGTTTACAACTACTGATGCGTTTATGTGGAACAGCAAGACCAACACAGGTTATCGTTGGAGTTCTACTGGTTCTAATCCATATTATGGTATTGGATCAACATTCTATATTGACTGGAACGCAGGTAACTTAACTAATCTATCACAGTTAACCAACGGCCCTGGGTATGTTACTGGCGGTTCGGGTGGTTCATTTGGACCAAACTCTGTTGCGTTTTCATATGCCTTACCAAATACAGGTGGATCAAGTTCTTGGATCTTTATAGGAACATGGACTACACAACAGCAAGGTTATGCGTTACGCATGAAGATCACTTCAATGAGTGGTTACAACTCTGTGACATCTCAAGATGATTGGACTGATGTATACTTTAAAACTTCTAACGGAAGTTCATCACAAACTGGATCTAGCGGAGCATTTTATGGTGACGGATTTGCTGAGTACGTAGGTAACGGAACTGCTCCGAGCGCAATCTATGTAGTACAAATTAGTTCTACATCATATGCGTTTTATGGAAACTTTGGATCATTCACTGGCGGTGGAAGTTTCTACGAAGTTATTATTAGCACAGGTACATGGACCAACAGCGCAACATTAACCAGTGCTCCTTCGGGAAACTATATTAGTATTCCGTTCTATCAAGGATGGACCAGTAATAGTTTAACTAACCTAAGTCAGTTAACTAACGGACCTAACTACGTAACCAACCCTTACGCAAGTGACTTTACAACTACAGGGCGTATTTTATATAACGGCACCGGCAATGATCAGATTCGTTTGAATTCATCTGGTACATATTACGGTGCTCTTGGTAATCCAAGTTCTCAAGTGTGGGCGTTAGGATGGAATACTGGCGCAGGGTTTACAGGACAGGCACTAAGTTGGACGCCTACTCCGCAGGTTACAATTAACCCAAGTGGTAACCCAATTAACTTTACCTATAACTATAGGGCATTGGCAAACAGCACTAACGTTGAAATCTCAAACGATAATAGCACCTATAAGACCTTAATGATATTGGGTAATACCAGTGCCGGTTCAGCAAACCGCATTGTTTCTGTTTGGGACGTACTAAACATTGGTACAGGTGGTAACGGAAATACTACTTACAATTTGTATAACACAGGATCAACTTATACTGTAGGTAATACATATTCACGTAACGGTAACTTGGTTTGGGACCAAGGAAATTTAACCAACCTATCACAGTTAACTAACGGCCCTGGTTATATTACCAGTGGTGGCGCATCTACATATTTGTTATCACAAGATACACGTAGTACAAACTATAATCCGCAAGATCGTAACGCAGGTTTATGGGCAGACTTTAAATCCAATGGCACTGATTCTTTAAGTGACGGCGGTGGTTATCATGGCGTTCTAACATTTAGACCATATGGTAACTCAAGTGATATGTCTGGCGGGTATCCAACACAGATCGCAGTTACACAAAACGGTAATTTATGGTATAGATTAGGTACAGGAACAACTTCTTGGGGTTCATGGTATCAAAATTGGGGGTCAAACAACCTAAGCAATCTATCACAATTGACTAACGGACCTGGATATTTAGGTCAAAATGGTACTGCGTATTATCAGGCTTCTGTTGCTATCCAGTTAAACGGTTACTATGGTTTACAAGCACCAAGTTACAACTCGGCAGTATTTGAACCTAACCCTAACAGTTATGGTGCTTGGTACAGTTCTGGTTCAAGAAACGGTTGGGGCGGTATTGAATTTGGATCTGGATCAGGCGACGTTGCATTAATGATCGCAACCAACAGCAATACCACTGGTTACTATAATACAAGTTATGGTTGGCAATGGCAATGGTCGGGCGGTACGACCTATGTATGGAAAAATAACTACGGTGGTGGTACTCAGGCTACTGGTTGGGATAGTGTTAACTTAACTAACTTATCACAATTAACGAACGGTCCTGGCTATATTGCTTCGGGTGGTAACAGTTCGTTTGGTGTATTAAGTATGACTGGTATTACATATACCAACTATATTAATATTGCCACAAACATTTACAACACAGCATGGTTAACAGCAAACTGGAACGGTGCTGGTTACATGGGCTTTGGTACTAACGGCACTCACACAGTACGTTTTGACCAGGTTCCGAGTTATACTGGTACACAAAGTTTTGCTGGAGCAGGTGACGTTGTTTTACAATTAGGACCATACGCTGTATGGACAAGCGGTGGTGGTGCGTACGGTTTAACCAACCTATCACAGTTAAGCAACGGTCCTGGATACATCGGTGATATTCGTGGTTCAAATAACACATGGTCTAACCTCAACTATTTTGATGCGTCTGATACTAATGCTCAAGGTTATTCTGGTAACGGTAGCAATCCTGCTTTAATGACCTTCTCACACAGTAACTATTCTGCTTATAAATCATTCCATAAAGGTGGTTACTATGCGATCAACATGGGTCTTGATACTGACACAGTATTACGAATAGGTGGTTGGTCAGCATCTAGTAATAGATTCCAAATGGACATGGGCGGAAACTTGACAATGGCAGGACAGATCTACACCTATGGTGGATCTCCAGTATTAAGTCAACAAGGTAGCAGTTATTATCAGGTCAACACCTGGCTACAGTTCAACGGTTCGTATGGATTATATTGGCCAGGTCAAATTGGTAACCATTTGTATCCGAGTGTTCCATCATATGGTTCTTTCCAAATTAACGGTAGTGCTAACGGTTGGGAAGGTTGGTATTTTGGAGACATGGGTACAACCTATATGACTGCAAACTCAGTAACTGCTGGTTTATATAACCAGTGGGGTTACTATTGGTTGTATTATTCAAACAGTCAAAGTTTCTATGTTCCAGGTCAGGTACAAGGTGGTTGGTCTGATGCTAGATTGAAAGAAGACCTAAGACCAATTGGTGAAGAATCATTAGATATTCTATCACACATGACAGCATATCGATTCAAGTGGAACGAAAAAGTTGTAGAACTTAAGATTCCATATGAACCAGGCGATGAAGAAATTGGTCTTATTGCTCAAGACGTTCAAGCAATTTTACCAAATGCTGTTGCTGTTAACTTATCAGGAAACAATCCAGATTGGGATATTAACGATCCAAGACAACAAGACTATTTGACAATTAATTGGGCAAGAATTACACCTATTATTGTTCAAGCGGTTAATCAGTTAAATGACAAGATCGTAAATATGCAAGAACAAATCGACGAATTAAGGGATTTAGTTAATGGCAAACATTAATACTACAGGAACAGTAGTTTCTAATACAAGCACAATCACTGTATTAATTTCAGCAACTCAAGTAATTGTTGCTGAATTAAATGCGGCATTACAGACAGCGTATCAAACGACTGGGTCTTTTATTACTGGCCAATTAGTTTGCGATCATTATGACAAATATCATCATAAAGATATGCATCCTAATGATAGTATCACTACAATTTCTTTACAAAATGCCGATACTTCTACACTAGCGATTGTTGCGGAATTGACTACAGCAATACAATCATGCCATGATAACAACGTTGATGTTACAGGATACTTAACTTACGGACACCAAGATCCTAATAACAGACAAAATAATCGTCCAAGTATTGAATTGACTGGAATTACGGTAAATTTTATTGATAAAAATCATATGATTGTAGCCAACGCAACAACCAAATTACCTCATAATGTAGCAGAACATCCCGATCATATCAGGGAAGTTTCACAAGGTCGTCAACGTTATATTGACATGTATAATGCTGGAGCCTTTTCTTTACCCCGTGGTCATACGTTAGACTTAAATACTTTAACAAACAATTAACGGAGATTTAAATGCAAGTCATTCAAAAAGTTACCCTTACAGTAGATGTAAACGAATTAAATGTTCTTTTAGCAGGACTAGGCAAATTACCTTACGAGCAAGTTTTTCAGGTTTTTAACAAGGTAGCGCAACAAGCGCAAGATCAGTTAGGACCTCAACAACCAGCCGCAGGTTCAGGTGCCCTAGGAGCCGGCGAAGATCAATAAATAAAGGATCAGCGGAGATAATAAATGGCAACAACATATATATGGGACGTTCAACAAGTTGAATTAGTTAACAGCGGAAGTTTTCCAAAAGCAATTACCAGGGCTACTTGGCAATGTACTGCTACAGCAGATTCTGGTGTTACAAAACAACAAGTAGGGGTGATCGAATTTGATATTTCAAATCTTTCAACTTCAACTTACGTGCCTTTTGAACAAATGACTAAACAACAAATCATTGATCTAGTTACTGCCACCGTACATTTTGATGTTATTCAGAATGGGTTATCTTTCCCTGAATTCTATGTTGCTGATTTTAGCAATACTACTACAAACACCGCAACAATTATTAGTTCAAACATCCCTGGAGCCGTTACAACAAGCACTCCATCACCTTAATAGGATCAAATGAGATCAGAGTGGTGTTATTATCAGTCCCATTTTAGCCCAGAATGGTGCCGGGACATAATAGATAGAGCAAAACAATTACCCGTCGATATGCCTACTTTAGGAGTAGGGGACGGAAAACATTATAATGACGATATAAGACGAAGCCAAATTCGCTGGATACAGCGTAAACAAGAATGGCAAGACTTATTTGTAACTATAGATAAACTAGTTGCCCAAGCAAATATAGATTTTTTTCGTGTAGAATATAATTATTTGCCAATTATTCAATTTACAGAATACGACTATGCTTATCAAGGAACGTTTGCTCGCCATCAAGATTGTTTTTTAACGGTACATAGTGAGCATCAAAGGAAGTTAAGTTTTAGCATTCAACTAAGTGACCCGGATAGTTATGAAGGTGGTGATCTAGAATTTACTGATGTAGGTATAGTTCCCAAGGCTCAAAATATGAGACAACAAGGAACAGTAATAATTTTTCCTAGTATTATCTTTCATCAAGTTACCCCCGTAACTAAGGGTATGAGATATAGTCTAGTAGGATGGTATGAAGGAACTCCTTGGAGGTAAATAACATTATGACAATTACATATACTTGGGAATTTACAAAATTTAAAGCCCATCAAACTTTAAATGGGTTAAACAATGTTGTTTACAATATTGATTATATCTACACCGGTAGTGATGGTGAAGGTCATGCCGCACAGGTTGCGGGTAATGTTGGGCTAGGTGCTCCTGATCCTAGTACATTTGTTGAATTCGATCAACTTACAGAATCTCAAGTAATTTCAATGGTAGAAAACGCATTAACTTTTGCTTTACCAAATTTTCAACAAACTATTACAGATAGAATTGCTCAGCAAATTTCTCCAGTGACTGTAGAATTAGGAAAACCTTGGACGGTTTCAACTAGTACTGTCGGTTAAAATCTGAAGTATTAACTCAATTTTTGTTTTATTAATTCTGCTAGATAGGCTACGCTTTACACCTTGATGTAAAGGTTTTGGCCAATTTGAAATGTCACACCACGCATACCCTACGTGTTCTTCGTTTAGGGTAGGAATAAATTCTTTATCAACTAAAAGTACATAGGTATTAAAGTAAAAACTAGAATCCTCGCTAGTGTATAATTCTAAAGGAATTACTTTTTTAATAGGTGGTGTTTTACCAACTTCTTCTTGTATTTCTCTTTCAAGTGCTTGATATGCTGTAGCATCGTCTGGCTCTTGTTTTCCGCCAACAAGACCCCAAGTTCCTGCTGTACGTCCTTGATTGCGTAACAAGAATAAAAATCTTTTTGTGTCTTTACTTAAGAATAGTCCACCACTACAAATTATTTTTTTCATAACGATATTTGCCAGGCACCTGCGGCATATATACCTTCGTAACTTTTGCTCCAACTAGAGCCGTCCCACTTGTATTGTATGCCTGTATATAAATTAGTTATAAAAGTTACAGGTTGCGTAGTAGTAGAATCGAATATAATATTCCATTTGACTCCGTCCCATTGTATAATATCATTAGCATTTGCTAAAAATTGTGTACCATCTGAATTTTTCCATGCTTGAACATCAGGTGGGATATTTTCTAATATTAGATATCGTGTGTCGATATCTGGGTTTCCGGGATTAAATGTTGTTGGATTAATAACAGCATTAATTGTTCCCCTAATAAATGTATCTGTTAGGTCCGGCAACGGTGTGTTTAACAAGGTGTCTTGATCAAAATTAATCATCATCTCAACGTCGTTGCTAGGATTCAATGCCATTGTTCCAACAATTTGTGTTCCGTCCGGACGAGTAAGCATAATTTTACTTAGGCCTGCTTTAAATTGACCTGGATATAAATCTAATAATGTGTACCAATTAATGTCTGGGCCATTCTTAACAGGTAAATGAACGTAGTCATCTCCTACTAAATTTTCACCTTCATACATTAATTGTGCGGTAGTACCTAAAATAAGAACACTATAATTACCTGGAGTGATCGCTCTAACAGTAACAGGATTAATTAGTAACATATCTGGGTCTAATTCCATGCCAGAAGGTTGTTGAAAAATGTTAGTAATGATTTGTGTAATAATTCCTAATTGTTTAACCTTAGCCGGAGTAGTTAACCATATAGGAGTTAAGAATGAAAGAGACGCTATATCAATATCATTTTCTGCTCCTTGAGGAATATTTCTGTTAGACCATGTAACTCCTGTCAATTCTACATAACTGATACTAGTCCAGTCAACAAAATTAACACTGGTTTGTATTTCCATAGCAGGATTAAACAATACTAATATTTGTTCAAGTATCTGTAATTTTTGATCGGTATTGGTTGTCCATATATCTACAGAAAAAGTAATATTGAAAGGACTTGGCATCATACGCTCAATTGTAGCGTTAGTTCCTTGATAGTTGAGATATTCAGTTCCGTCATCGCTAACAGCACGTTCTCTAATATTAATCTTGCTTATATGTGTAGGATTTTGAATACGCTCTCTAGCATACTCAAAATTCTTAATGTAACAGGCAATAAAAGGTGCCGAGTTAACAAGGTTTTCGCTGTTTTGTTTCATAACAGCCGATACTTGACGACCAACATCGCCGTATCTTACTGGTACTTGTGTCAATTTTCCAGACGAATCTTTATAACTGAAGTTACTCATTAACCTCATAAATTGCGTTATATAACGTCTAACTTGCCCGTCGTAAAAATGTTCCATTTAAAATCCTTAATTAAAGTTAGTGCTGGTATTGTCTGCTTGGATTGATAATAATTGACCAATTTTACTTAATGCTTGACGCTCAGGAATAACTTTTCCACCAATTGTTGATGTATTATTGTTATTAATAAATCCAGTTTTTTCATTAATCCTATTGCTTGTAAGATTTTCTGGTTGAGTTTTATCAGGATTAGTTGATGTAGGATCATAGGCATTGGTCATAGTCATTCTAACATTTTGTTCATACATCACCCATGTACTACCGCTATATCTGTACAATACATTAGGAAAGAAATCTGTACGTAAAAAGAATTGTCCCACAATTGGATTTGTTGGGAAACTGATGCCAAATCCGTATGGAGCACCGTTCGGGGGTATGCCAGATTCAGTAAGATACCCAACAGGTAATTCGCTAGCCTGCGGACTTTGATATACACTTGACGCAGTAGATGCTGGATTTTCAACACTAGCATCAATATCAGTACGGCTAGTATCTTGAAGATCAACAGTTCCGTCCTGACGTTTAGGAATAACAAACATATTCGATGTATCAAATCCGCTTAATGGAGCATCTTCTTCTGCTTGGGCAACAATAGCACTATTAATTTCAATGTTTCTATTGTACGTACTGAGAATATCACGTAGAGTGCTGCCGTCGCCGTTGCCAGAATCTTGGTCAAATATTTGACTGTATTCTTGACTGTCGACTAACGGTTCGCATTTTGCTTGAAGTAAGTGCGGATACCAAGTAGGACTAAATCCATGAACTGGTCTTGTTACATCTGTAACCACGTAAAATCGTTTCAACGCCACATTAAAATCATTTAATGCATATTCGTCTTTTAAGTGAGGTAATTCAAATACATCACCTGCCATAACTTTTCTGCCAATAGCATTAACACAACTGCTCATGTGGAAATTTACAAGAATATTATCGCTTGATAAAAACAGTCCAAACTGCTTAAGATCAAAAGCAGGGTCTATCATTGTATAAATTCCACGGATACTGTAGATATTAGGCTCGTAATTTCTATCTCTATTCTCCATAAATATTACATCTTGGATGCCTAATTCACCTATAGGATTAGTATTTGTTGGTGTACCCGGAGTCGCTGTTCCTTCCGCGGGTGCTTGAGGACCTAGATATTTGTGGATGAAGATATCAGTGCCGCCCACTTGAAATTCTTCATTAATGGTGCGGTCTAGAAACTTAAAATCGTTGCCCTTTTCGGGACGGTAAAGAGATAGTCTTGGCATAGTAAACTATTTATGGCTAAATATTGGTATGAGTGATTTAGATAACGAGAAACAACAGGTCATCGAGTACATTAAAAACCTCCTAGGCGATGGGATGGTTGATGTTGAACTTGATCCAAAACACTATAATACTGCTATTGATAGAGCACTATTAAAGTACCGCCAACGTGCGACTAATTCTGTAGAAGAAAGTTTCGGCTTTTTAACCCTACAACAAGATACTAACGAATACACATTAGACCCTAATGTTATGCAAGTTCGTCAAGTATTTAGACGCAGTATTGGTTCTAGAACAGGCGGCGGTGATGGAGGTTCGTTATTTGAACCATTTAACTTGGCCTACACAAATACCTATTTGCTATCATCTAGCAACATGGGTGGTTTAGCAACATATTACATGTTCGCAAGTTACCAAAATTTAGTTGGTAAAATGTTTGGTAGTTTTATCAACTTTGACTGGAATTCGACTACTAAAAAATTAAGAATAAGTCAACGTCCGCAAGGTCAGGAAAGTGTTTTACTATGGATGTATAACTATAAACCGGACTATCTAATTTTCCAAGATACGTTTTCTGGTATATGGATCAAAGATTACGCCCTAGCAACTTGTAAAATTATGTTAGGCGAAGCACGTGAAAAATTTAATCAAATTGCTGGTCCGCAAGGTGGCACAACTTTAAATGGTGCCCAACTTAAAGCAGAAGGCAAAGCCGAATTAGACGCCCTTGAATTAGATCTAATTAACTATAAAGACGGCGGAACTCCTTTAAGTTTTGTAATTGGTTAACCTAATCATTGACATTGTAACATTTCCTTAATATAATTAAAGTATCGACTGGGAGATACTATGATTATAGGTGTGTGCGGTTTTATTGGATCAGGCAAAGATACCATTGCCGATTATCTAACAAATTTCCACGAATTTAGAAGAGAAAGTTTTGCCAACAGCCTTAAAGATGCTGTGGCACAAGTGTTTGGCTGGGACCGTACAATGTTAGAAGGGCGAACTAAATCAGCCCGTGAATGGCGCGAACAAGTAGATCCGTGGTGGGCAGAACGTTTAGGTATGCCTCATCTAACACCACGATGGGTATTACAATACTGGGGTACTGAAGTTTGTCGCAAAGGCTTCCATGACGATATTTGGATTGCCGCATTAGAGAATAAACTACGCAACTCGAAAGATGACATAGTTATTAGTGACTGCCGTTTTCCTAATGAAATTAAATCAATTAAAGCCGCTGGCGGTATTGTGATCCGTGTTGTTCGTGGTCCAGAACCCGACTGGTATGATGCCGCAGTTAGCGCAAACAGGGGCCCCGATGGTAATGTGACCTGGGCAACTAGTAAACATAGGTTAGATAAAACAGGAATTCATGCTAGCGAAACTGCTTGGGTTGGAACTAAATTTGATGCGGTCTTAGACAATAATGGTAGTATTGATGATTTATTTGCGCAGGTTAAAAGTCTGGTGTCAGATCCCCTTGAGTCCAACGAACGCCCTCTTTATGTAGGACTCGCTGACAGTTTGAACATACAGTCTTAAGATTTGAATATCTAACATTGGCGGGATTTCCGTCGATATAAAAAACATCAAATTGTTCAGGGTGTTTGCTTGTAAATCCACACTTATCGCATTTATCTTTTTTCTTATATCCGTGTAGTTTCCATCTTGGAACACCGGGATCTAATCCCCTAGCACAGTGATCACATACAGACCTATAATAGGTCTTGCCTTCTTTTTTGTAATTTACCGCTACCGGACGTTGATTACACTTTTTACATAGGTTTCTCATACCGTGCCCTTTTTGTGCCCTTTTCAATAGTATTTAATCCGGTTGTTTTTCCCACATCGCCATAAATATAACAAAGAAAAACCATTTATGGGAGATTAAGAAATGGCCACATTAAATTCACCAGGCGTAAGCGTATCAGTAATAGATGAAAGTTTCTATACGCCAGCGGCTCCAGGTACAGTTCCTTTAATTATTGTTGCGTCAGCACAAGATAAGATGAACGCAAGCGGAACTGGAATTGCAGCAGGTACACAAAAAGCAAACGCAGGTACAGTATACCTAATTACTAGCCAAAGAGATCTTACAGATACTTTTGGTACTCCATTGTTTTACACAGATGCTAGCGGTAACCCAGTTAACGGTGGCGAACTTAACGAATACGGTCTACAAGCCGCATATAGTTTATTAGGTGTCAGTTCAGCGGCTTATGTTGCTCGTGCTGATTTAGATCTAAGCGAACTAGTTCCACAATCTAGCGCACCAGTTGGCTTGCCAGCAGACGGCACATATTGGTTAGACACTACTTCAAATACTTCATGGGGTATTTTTGAGTGGAATGAAACTACACAAGCATTTGTCAATAAAGTTCCTACTATCATTGATAATAGTAACATGGACATGTATCTAAGCGAAGACGGGATGACTCCTGCTTCTAACTTCTTAACTCCTGGTTCATACGTTGTTGTTGCTACAAGCACAAATGAAATCCAAACATGGTATAAAAACAGTTCTTCAAACTGGGTACAAATTGGTACTAACACAGAAACAGGTTTCACAGCAGGAAGCACATTTAGTTCTACAGTATGGCAAACAAGTTGGCCAGTTGTTACAAGTTCTATTGCAATTCCAGCAAGCCTAAGTTCACCCCCCGGCCCTGCAATTATTATTAACGGTCAGACTGTTACTTTACCTGGTCCAACTCTAACTCCAAGTACTCTTGCTACAAGTATTAATGCAATAATGCGTAATCAAGGTGTTAATGCTACAATTGGTACAGGCGGAGTCCTACAATTATTTGCTGATGCTACAGCATCAAGCAACGGCGCAAGCGGAGCAAGTGCTCAAGCAACTATGGAAGTTGCTACTATTGCTATTGCTAATAGCGGTACACACTATGCTGTTGGTAATATTTTAAATGTAATGGGTGGAGCAGGTACAAGTGCTACAATTCAAGTTACTGCTATTACTACATCTGGAGCAATTACTAGTGCTACTATTGTTAACTCAGGTGAATACACAGGTTCTATTCCTAATGCTGGCGGTGCTATTACAACTGCTAATACAACTGGTCCTACCGGTGCTACATTCAACTTAACATTCACCGTTGAAGCAATTAATATTGTTTCTGGTGGTGTTGACTATGATGTTCCTCCAACCGTTGGTATTGGCGGTAATGCTACAATTGGTACTGTTACTGTTTCAGGTGGCGCAGTTACAAATATTGCGGTAAGCAATCCTGGTAGCGGATATACAAGTATTCCTTCAGTAAGCATTCAAAATCCAAACGTACAAGACGGTAAGATTAAGATTCAAGCGGCCAATACAGGAACATCAACAACATTCTTGGCAGCGATTGGTTTAACTGCTGGTACATATAATCCAGTGACATTATTCCAAGGTCCGCATACTGCTTATCCAGATTTTAGTTCTACACCAAGTGGATCTGTTTATATCAAAACAACAAATCCAAATCAAGGTGCGTTCTGGGCAACAAAAATTTACAGCGCAAGCACAAATGCGTGGAATTTAGTCAAGGCTCCAATCTATGCTAAACCTGAACTAGCAATCGCTGGTTTAGATCCTGCTAAAGATGGTGCTAATATTGCAGTTGGTACACTATATGTTAAGGACAACTATGATGACGGTATTGGTCTAGCAAGCGAACCATCGCTAGCAGAATTCCAAATCTTCCGTAGAACATCTACTGGTCCTACAACTATTGTTTCACCAACTAAGATTCAAACTGTAACATTTACAAACACATCAACTTTTGATATTAAAGAAAGTTATCAAGGTGCGTTTATTAATACTGCTACAATTACAATTCAACCAGGTGATACATTATCGACAGTGGTTGGATATATCAATGCCGCAGGTTTACAATATACTTCTGCTACATATGATAACACACAATTTACTGTTACAATTACTCATAGCCTAGGTGGTGAGATTCGTTTCTTAGACGGAACTCATACTCCATTAGCAACTGCTCTTGGATTTACAGCATGGTCTAGAAATCCTACAACTGGTGTAACAGCAGGTACTACTAACTTCTATGGAGTAGGTATGTACGAACCAGACGGTTATACATACGAAGCAAGTAACTGGGCTCCACTAGTATTTGAAGCACAACCAACTGCTCCATATCTAGATCCAGAAGATGGCACATTGTGGTTCGATTCTCTAGTTGACGAAGTTGATATCATGTACCACAACGGTATTAACTGGGTAGGATATCGTGATTCCTCAGCATTCCCAGGAACAGATCCTAATGGTCCACAAATTGCTAGCGAGGCTCCAACAACACAAAGTGATGGAACAAGTCTAGTCAATGGTGATATTTGGATCAGCACAGCAGACTTAACCATGTATGGTCAAAACATTTATGTTTGGAACGGACAAACTCTAAAATGGGTTCAACAAGATCCAACTGACCACACAACTCCAAATGGTTGGTTATTTGCTGATGCTCGTTGGGCAACATCAGGTACAACAGAAACTGCTTCAACAATCAAAGCATTGTTAACAAGCAACTATGTAGATCCTGACAGTCCAGATCCAAGCCTATATACAAAAGGCACACGTTTATGGAACCTACGTCGTAGTGGATATAACGTTAAGAAATACGAAGCAAATTACATTAACCTCGAAGCCAATGGTGGCCTAAACTTAAGATACCAAAATCAAGTTATGGACGGAAGTGGCGGGGCTACTCCGTATGTAACAGCACGTTGGGTAAGCGTAAGTCCAAATACTCCTTTAGGTGTTGGATCGTTTGGTCAGGCCGCACAACGCAGTTTTGTTGTTAAGAGTTTGAAATCATTAATTGACACAAGTCAGGCAATCCGTGATACAGATACACTTGTATTCAACTTAATTGCTTGCCCTGGTTATATTGAAACACTTCAAAACTTAATTGGTTTGAATACAGACCGTGGACAAACAGCGTTTGTTGTTGGCGATACACCAATGACATTGGAACCAACAGGTACTGCTTTAAGCAACTGGGGTAATAATAGTGCTCTTGCTTATGATAACGGTCCTGACGGTATTGTAAGTTTTGACGATTATGCGGCTGTTTACTATCCAAGTGGATATACAACAGACAATACAGGAAACTATATTGTTGTTCCGCCAAGTCATATGATGTTACGCACTATTGCCGAAAGCGATCAGAAATCATATCCGTGGTTTGCTCCAGCAGGTGTACGTCGGGGTGCTGTAGACAACGTAAGTTCAGTTGGTTACATTGATGATATTGGAGAATTCCATCCAACAGCGTTACCAGAAAGCCTACGTGATGTTCTAGCAAATGTTAAAGTTAATCCAATTGCGACACTAACAGGATCAGGTATCATTACTATGGGTCAATACACTCGCGCTAATGCCGCAAGTAGTTTAGATCGTATTAATGTTGCTCGTCTAGTAGCATACATCCGTAGACAATTAGGCATATTGGCGAAACCATACTTGTTTGAACCAAATGATAAGATCACACGTGATGAAATCAAAGGGGCTGTGTCTAGTTTCTTCCTACAATTAGTAGGTCAAAGAGCAATCTATGACTTCTTAGTTGTGTGTGATGAATCTAACAACACACCAACAAGAATCGACCAAAATCAACTATGGGTTGATATTGCGATTGAACCAGTCAAGGCTGTAGAATTCATTTACATTCCTTTACGTTTAGAAAATACTGGCGCAATTAGTGCAGGTGGTTAAAATAAATATTAAGGACAAGGAGCAATAAAGATGGCAATCGCAAGTTTAAGCAGATTTACAGTACCGTTAGCAGGTAGCCAATCAGCAAGTGTACAAGGCTTGCTAATGCCGAAGTTAAAGTATCGCTTTAGAGTGACACTTCAAAATTTTGGTATAAGCAAACCAACAACAGAGTTAACCAAGCAAGTGGTTGACGTTACTCGACCAAACGTTACATTCGAGGAAATCGTAATTGACGTTTATAACAGTAAAGTTAAACTAGCAGGTAAACCAAGTTGGGCTGATATGACTCTAACTCTGCGTGACGATATGACAAACGCAGTAACCAACTTAGTTGGCGAACAGTTACAGAAGCAATTCGACTTCTATGAACAAGCAAGTGCTAGTTCTGGTATTGATTACAAGTTCTCAACTGTAATCGAAATGCTAGACGGCGGCAACGGAGCAGATACCGTTAACGTGCTTGAGACATGGGAATTAGATGGCTGTTTCTTAAGTGGTGCTGATTATCAACAATTAGATTATAAGACAAGTGAACCAGTTCAGATTGCCTTAACAATCAAATATGATAACGCAACACAACTTAATACAGCAGGTAGCCCACAAGGTGTGGGTCAGAACGTAGGACGTACAAGTGGCGTTCTAATTACTGGGCAAGCAGCCTAAGCCGGCAAGGGCTTAGTACTTTAAAAGACCCGATTATCGGGTCTTTTTTTACGACTAAATATTGTTATGTCTAATATAGCCGCAAACCAACCTACCTTAAGATCATACCAACACGCCTCTAGAATATTTGTCAGCAATACATATAGTCTAGCCCCTAAGGCTGGATGGCTCTTTTATGTAAGTTTTCAAATTAATAAAGCGGCGTTAGGTACAAGCGCAGGGGGAAAGACTTTAGGAACAAGTCTCTTAAATCTTGCTCAAGGAGTAAGTGGACAAGCAGGGGTTGCTGATGTATGGACAACAACTAGTCCTAATTTAGGAATGTTAGTTAAACAAACAGATTTACCCAAATTTGCTCCAAAGACAGAAGTGGTTAATCAATATAATAGAAAAACTGTTGTTCAAACAGGAATGACATATAATCCAGTCAACATGGTTTTTCATGATGATATGAGTAACGTCACACAAAAACTATGGACCTATTATTATCAATATTATTTTGGTGATAGTAATGTAACTACACCTTTAGGTGGAGCATTAGGTGGTGCTATTGGTAGTGCATTAGGTGGCGGCCTTGGCGGAGTACTTGGAGGAGCGTTAGGCAATGTAATTGGAGGCGGGGCAACATTGCCAGCGGCCAAATACGGAAATACAAAATACAATCCTCAATCTGTTATAACACCGGCAACAGCATATGGTCTTAATAACGGTCAAGTTGATCCTTTCTTTCAGAGCATAACAATATATCAATTAAACCAAAAAGAATATTCTTGTTTTACATTAGTGAATCCTTTAATTACACAATGGGATCATGATAGATTAGATGTAGCATCGGGTAACAAAGTATTAGAAAATAAAATGACAGTAATGTATGAAGCAGTACTGTACGGATACGGTAAAGTAAAAGCAGGAAGTAATCCTCCAGGATTTGCGTCAAATTATTATGATTTAACTCCTAGTCCAATTGCCGATGCTGGCAATGGAAATTACGACAATAGTGTAGATCCATTTAGTAAAGTTGGCAATAGCGGGGAAAGTACACAAGGTGGGTTAAGTGTATTAGGATCATTACTAGGCTCCCAGAATTTAGTTAGTAACGCATTAGGAGCAATAGGATTAGGTTCCGGCACACCTGGTGGATTAGGAAGTGTATTTGGCGGTTCAGCAGTGGCGGGTGCGTTAGGTGGTATTGGAACATTGTTTGGTGGGGGTAGCGGAAATGCTGGACCTACTGCTTCTGCGTCTAATGCTTCAGCAGGCGCAAATATTGCGGCTGACCTTGCTTCTGGAAAAATAACTCCTGCTCAAGCAAAGGCAATGTTAACTACTGGAGCCACAGGCGCTACCGGTCCAACAACTGGAGCAAGTGGTTCTGATACTGGAGCAAGTGGTGCTACTGGTGCTGATACTGGAGCAAGTGGTGCTACTGGACCAACTGATAGTAATCCTGATCCAACACAATCCGGTGGTGATACTGGAAACGGTAGTAACCCAACTACTCAAGATCAAACCAGTGGAAATAATCCAGATTCACAAAGTGATGCTAATGCTCAACAAACTAACTCTGATCAAACCCAAACTACCTCAGACTATACCGGTCCTAGGGTAGTCTATGCTCCAGATGGATCTAGTTCTCCTGTTGATGAGTTAGGTAATGTTGAAAAGACGTTAGTAAACGGAAGTTTTAATAGTTAATAAGAAATAAAAATGAGTAATTACATCTATAATAATGTACCTAATGAAAGTAAACCGTCAAGTAGCGATGCTACTTTAAATGTGTTTAACAATTATAATAGTTTGCCGACACAATTAAACAATTCGGCGTTAATTGCTATGACTGGATTTTTAGAAAAGAGAGGATTTAAAAATCCTAGTGCCGAAACTGTAGCCATTACTATCTTAACTCAGGCAAAGAAAGAAGGTTACGATCCGATGGCAGTATTACAAACACTACAGGGCGCATCTGATGCTACCTTAAGTACTACTGTGGCACAAATATTAAACTACAATCGATTTAAAACCAGTACACTTGGCATCGCAAATACAAATCCAGTAGTTGATGCCATATCACGTAATATACTAGTATGAGTTTAAAATTTGCCAAAGGTCACTATAAATTAACCAATCCAGAAAAATATCTTGGATTAGGTACCCCTATCTATCGAAGTAGTTGGGAATTAGTTTTTATGAGATTTTGTGATCATAACCCAGCAATAACAGAATGGGCGAGTGAATGTGTTAAGATTCCATATCGCGATCCATTAACAGGTAAAGGAACAGTTTACGTTCCTGATTTTTTAATCAGTTACTTAGATAAGAATCAACGAAAGCACGTCGAACTTATAGAAATTAAACCTAAGAATCAAGCAGTACTAGAAAACGTTGGAAAAAATCCCTATAATCAAGCACAGTTTGTACGCAATCAAGTTAAGTGGAAAATGGCAAAAGCATGGTGTGCTCAAAATAATTGTAAATTTAGAATTCTAACTGAATCTGATATTTTTACTATGAAATCCTAAAAAGAATAAGTAATAAACTATGACAAAAAGATTAGAAGAGGTTTTTAACCTTCCACCCGAAAAAAAAGAACCAGTTGTTTCTGAAGCAGATTTACAGGCTCCACCATCATTAAACCTTCAAGAAAAACTTGAAGAATTTGACAAGATATCAGCGGCCCTTCCTAGAGTAAAAGGTTTAGGTGATATTAGTGATAGTGAATTAGATGCCCTAGCAAACAAAGCAGAACAAGCCTATGACGATATCATGGACTTAGGAATGCAAGTCGAACCGCGCTATGGAGCACGTATGTTTGAAGTGGCCGCAAATATGATGAATGCCGCAATTACAGCAAAATCTGCCAAAATTGACAAGAAATTAAAGATGGTAGAATTACAGATTAAAAAATACGGTATCGACAAAAAACAGGGCGATGCTACTCCAGGTGCTATAGAAGCACAAGGTGTTCTAATTACTGACCGTAATAGCCTACTGGAAAAACTCAAAAATATGGATAAATAAATTTATGAAGACTTTTAAAGAATACCTCAACGATTCTCGTAGAACATACCCATTTAGAATTAAACTAGCGGGCGATATTACTACCGAGCAAGAAGCACGTCTAAATAAAATGTTAGAACGTTTTGCTATCAGCCAATTTAAGAAAGTTGGAAAAACACCAATCCAAGCATTGCCATTAGATTTTCCTAAATTGAAGAATTGTGAAGTATCTGTATATGAAGTTCAGTTAAATTATCCAACTACACCTAATGAGTTGAAAGAATATCTTACTGACGGATTAGAAATTAATCGAGATAGTCTAGTTGTTCGTAATCCGAATGAGCCAACTGAAGAATATCAACGTCCGCATGAACCACGTGAAGGTGCTTTATTAGATGACGTTAATTATTCAGAAGCACCTAACGCAGATTTTAATGATTACTACGGTTCTAAATACAATGCTAGTTTCATTAAAGAAATTACTGATACATTAAAAGAAAAACAAAAGGCTCGCGGTGAAGAACGTCCAACCGGGGACCAAGCAGAAGAGAGCAATAAGGAATTTGTTTCTCATAGCCCACTTCAGCAAGCACCGGATCCAAGAAGGAAGAAATAACATGCAAATGATCGACGTAATGAAAAGACTAGCAGAATTAGATTCTACTAATCCTAATGTAGTCAAAGAAGAAAAAGCAGAAGTAAAAGAAACTCCTGTTCAGTTATCTGAATCTGTTCAATTTAAAAAATTAGCAGGTGTTCCACTTACTGAAAGCGAAATCTTAGAATGTGGTATTCCAGGTATGGGAGCAGAAATGCCTCATATGCCAGCAACAATTAACATGAGCGCCGCAAGTGCTAGTGAAATTGTTACAATGATGAGAGGTATTGTTGATCTTGCTAAAACAGATGCTCCAAGCGATGCTATGGCAATGGCAGTATCAGATGAATTGCCAGGTATTCCAGGCGCAGATGATGCTCTAGTTCCAGGACACGCAGAACCAGTTGACGCATTAGCAGTTGACGAGCCAGGAGTAGACCTTCCAGGATCTAGCGACGACGAAGTTATGGATCTTATTAAAAAGATTCACACAGGACAGCCAGTAAAAGTTACAACTGACATGCCAGTAAAAGTATCAACTGATAAAGATATTAAAGGCTCTACAACTGACAAGCATACATCTAGCGACAACGGCAGCGAAGAAGACGAAGGGTTCCGCGGATACGATAATAGCCCGCATGAACAGAAAAAAGATTATAACCCAAATGACTTTGCTCAAGTAGTCAATAAGGTCAGGGATTTTGATTACACTCCAGCGCCTGGCGCTTCAAACCCAATGCCTGATCAAGAAGAAAAAGAAAAAGAAAAAGACGAAAGTATTAATTTTGAGGCTCAACTATTTGCCGAATACAAAAAGTTTGTAAGCGAATCTAAAGAAAAAGGTGTTTCAGAAAGTGAGACACAACACATTCCAATTGGTCAACAAATGGCCAATGATGGTATTACATACAGTCGTGAAAAAGAAGGTGAAATTATTGATTTAATGGTTCAATACATGAAGAAAGATGGAATGAGTCCAAAATCAATTCGTTATTACATAAACTATGACGAAGATTATGTTCCTGATCAATTAAGTTACTTACCAAGAGCAAAAAAGAGTGGTGCTGACAGTAGACTAGATAACAAGTAATTTTACGCAACACCAAATAGCCCCCACGGGGGCTATTTTTTTTGGTAAATATTCACATGGCAGGTAAAAATACAGATAATCAACTCGTTAAAAAGGCGCACTCAACACAGGCGTGGACAGAAGACGATATTAAACATCTTCAAGGATGTATGGATCCAGTTATGGGTCCGCATTACTTCCTTGAACATTTCTTTCACATACAACATCCTACAAAAGGAAAGATGTTGTATAAGCCCTTTGAATACCAGGCAAGGTTGATTGATAGTTATCACGGTCATCGTTTTAACGTTAATATGTTACCTCGTCAAACAGGTAAGACAACTACAGCGGCAGGATACCTGTTATGGTATGCGATGTTTGTACCAGATAGTACAATTCTTATAGCGGCACACAAGTATACAGGTGCTAAAGAAATTATGACACGTATTCGTTATGCTTACGAATTGTGTCCAAATTTTATTCGTCCGGGCGTTACAAGTTACAACAAAGAGTCGATAGAATTTGATAACGGATCACGTATTGTAGCGCAGACTACAACTGAAACAACAGGTCGTGGTATGTCACTATCATTACTATACGCTGACGAGTTTGCGTTCGTACCGCCTAATGTGGCTTCAGAATTCTGGACTTCAATTTCGCCTACACTAGCAACTGGCGGTAAGGCAATTATTACATCAACTCCTAATAGTGACGAAGACCAATTTGCTAGCATCTGGAAAGAAGCCAACAAGCGTGTAGACGAGTTCGGTAATACTACAGATGTAGGAAAGAACGGTTTCTTTCCGTTTAAAGCACATTGGAGCGAACATCCAGATCGTGACGAAAAATGGAAAGCAGAAGAAATGTCGCGTATCGGAGAAGAACGTTTCCGACGTGAACACGAATGTGAATTCTTAGTCTTTGATGAAACACTTATCAGCAGTATTTGTCTAGCAGGACTAGAAGGAAAAGAGCCAATTCTTAAAATGGGACAAGTTCGTTGGTACAAAAAAATTGATCCGATGATGACTTATATTGTAGCACATGACCCTGCTATGGGAACAGGTGGAGATTATGCCGCTATTCAAATTTTAGAAATTCCTAGCATGATACAGGTAGGCGAATGGCAACACAATATGACTAGGGTACAAGGACAGGTTCGAATATTAAGAGACATTTGTAAGTATATTGATGAATGTTGTGGAGGCTCTCCTAACCTCTATTTTAGTGTAGAAAACAATACATTAGGTGAAGCGGCGCTGGTTGCTATCAGCGAAATGGGCGAGGAAACAATACCTGGAATGTTTCTAAGTGAACCGGTAAAAAGAGGACACGTTAGACGTTTTCGTAAGGGATTTAATACCACCAGTATTAGCAAAATTAATGCCTGTGCCAAATTAAAACAGTTGGTTGAAAACAATCAAATAATATTAAACAGCAAGTCACTAATAAGTGAATTAAAGACATTTGTTGCTGTAGGTGTTAAATTTGAAGCAAAAGCGGAACAACACGACGATTTAGTATCTGCTATGTTGCTGGCAATTAGAATGCTGTTAATGCTCGGAGATTGGGATCCTGGAGTTTATGCTAAAATGACAGAAGATCGCATTTTAGACGATATGGAAATGCCCATGCCCATATATGTAAGTAATTTCTCATAAATACAGTCATGAATATAATTAACATTATCGCCCAGGATTTATTTGACAAAGTACGCAGTCGTTTTACCAATTTACAAATGGGTAACGAAAGCGGTGCTGTTACAAGCGATCCTTCAGAGGCACGATTTTTTGACTTTGATTTTGTACTCGAAGGCAATAATTTAGGTAGAGTCAGTATTAGTATTAACGAACGCGGTTCCTTAAAGATCTTCTACAGTCAAGGAATTACAGAAGGTACTGACAGTATAACAAGAGGACTATGGTTTGATTTCCTACGTGAAATGCGATTCTTTGCTAAACGAAGAATGATGCGTTTTGACACTCGAGACATTACTAAAGGAAATTTAAACAAGGACGATTTTCAGTTCTTATCAATAAACGGATCGAAGGAAGCCACTATGAATGAATCATCTATGTACGGTAGCAGTAAAACAAGTTACCGCAAATTAGAGAGTACACGCTTAATTGTACGTCACTCTCAAGCAGTAAACGAAGAACAGCCAGGAGCAAGAACTCGTCATATCACTGCGTTGTTCATCGAAAATGCCGAAGGTGAACGTTTTAAATATCCGTTTATTCATCTAGCAGGCGCTAAAGCAATGCAACGTCATGTGGCAAACGGTGGCCGACCATATGATGCTATTGGTGAATCAATCATGAATGTCAGCGAGCAAATTGCTCAGTTGAATACATTTAAACGTTACGTATCACATAACAATCTTGTTAGCGAAGATGTTTCTAATATCACAGAACACGCTAATCAAAAGTTAGAACAATTAAGAGATCATATTCATAAACTACAAGGTCAAAATTATTATTCTTCATTTGTTGAAAATTTTAAACCATCTGAAAATGTAGAATTAGATGAAGTTACTTTAGAAGACTATAAGAGCAAATTTACTGTTAAAAGTTTTGAAGAAGACTTGACAAGTATATTTCCGTTAATTCATGCTATTATGCAAGAAGCAGGCACAGTTGATTTAGAAGATATTGTAAGCGAAGATACTGATGAGCCAGATGACAACGGAAACATCGAACGCGGTTATAACGCATTTGAAAATTTTGAAGAATGGGCAGACGCTTTAGAAGAAGGCATTATGACTCCTGATCAAATTGATCAATTTAGAGATTTAATTAGTTCTGGATTGACTTTAGGTCCCGATGGCACTAGTGCTATTGAAGCATTGGCAGGAATTGGCATTGAAGATCCAAAATTAGAACAGGCGTTAAAATCTTTAGCCGCTGTTGATCCTAATGCCGATCCGGGCGAAACAATTGAAGCATGGTTGAAAGTAAATGATCCAGATGCGCTAGCACAACTAGGCGCAGGAGCAGAAGAACCGGCACCTGAACAAGAACCGGCACCTGAACAAGAACCAGCACCTGAACAAGAACCAGCACCTGAACAAGAACCAGCGCCTGAAATGGATCCTAATGTACAACAACCGACAGCGGAAGATACAAATACACAACATGTTCCGATTGGTCAACAAATGGCAAATGATGGTATTACATACAGTCGTGAAAAAGAACGTGAAATTATTGGCTTAATGGCTCAATATATGAAGAAAGATGGAATGAGTCCAAAATCAATTCGTTATTATCTAAATTATGACGAAGATTATATTCCTGATCAATTGAGTTACTTGCCAAGAGAGAAAGCGCCAGAAGAAGGCGAAGATATGGATAACGCAGAGCCAAAAGGTAAAGAACAAGTTAACATGAAAGAGTTGGCAGAGTTTATTGGTGCTTTCTATAATCCACATGGACGCGAGCAAGGGTTAGGCGAATGGCGTAAAGGCCCAACTGAGTTAGGTATCATGGCCGGTAAACAGTTTGGTGACAAGGCCGGGCGAATTGTAGAAAAGTTAGTGACAAAAATGCAATCAGCAGGAGAAGGAGATCATCAATTTTCTGAAGTTATGAGACTTGCCGGTATTAAAACATCCGAAAGTGGTCCGAACAAAGTCGACGTTCCTGCTTATCAACGTAAAAAATCAGGTGATAAAGATTGGAATGTAACTCGAAAAGACCTAGAAAAAGATGATGAAAAGAAACTTTCTAGCAAAGCAGGTTTAGCCGCTCTTAAAAAACGTAGCGGTATCGAAGAAGAATTTGATGTTGTATTAAAATTAGCCGGTTTGGCAAAATAAACCTATTTTAAGCCCCAACTGGGGTTGATATTATAAATAAAAGTGCGTATAGTTAACTATATGCACTTTTTCTTTTTTAGTCAGTTGGCTTTAAAAGAATGGCACATAAAATATTACATTAAGGAAAAATCATTATGGCAACTTTAGCAGAAATTCGCGCAAAACTTCAACAAGCATCTCAACAAAACACCGGCGGCGCA
>Ga0316230_1001015_pt1 | contig 32514 bp, 24 predicted proteins | sample TBH18025metaG_FD_206004 | JGI IMG/M metagenome (GOLD analysis project Ga0316230, IMG submission 206004) | Freshwater microbial communities from Trout Bog Lake, Wisconsin, USA - TBH18025 | ecosystem: Environmental > Aquatic > Freshwater > Lake > Hypolimnion/Profundal zone | place: USA: Wisconsin...
GCGGATGCGCTCTTCCATGCGGGCGATGTACTTTTCGGTCTCCTCAATGCGGGTGCCGCTGGGGGCGCGGAAGTGCATCTTCATGAGGCCCACGTCGACCGAAGGAAAGAAATCCATGCCCACCACCCAGAACAGCCCGACGCTGACGGCGCAGAAGCCGGCGGCGATGCCCAGGACGAAGCCCCGGTGCGCCAAAGCGACTCCGAGCAGCCTGGCGTAGCCGTCGGTGAAGCGGGTCATCAGGGCATCCCGCTTCGGATTGAAGGCGTTGAAGAAGCGGTCCAGCCGGCCCTGCGCCGCATGGTCGGGGCTGTGCTCGCCCGGCATGAGCATGCGCGCCAGGGTGGGCACCAGGGTCCGGGAGAGCAGGTACGAGGCCAGCATCGAGATCACCACCGCCAGCGCCAGGGGCACGAACAGGTACTTGGCGGCGCCCTCCAGCAGCACCACCGGGAAGAAGACGATGCAGATGGCCAGGGTCGCGACGATGGCGGGCACGGCGATCTGGCTGGCGCCGTCCAGGATGGCCACGGTGAGCGGCTTGTGCATCGCCCGGTTGCGGTGGATGTTCTCCACCTCCACCGTGGCGTCGTCCACCAGCATGCCGATGGCCAGGCTCAGGCCGCCCAGGGTCATGATGTTGATGGTGTGGCCGGAGAGCTTGAGGCCGATGATGCCGACCAGGATGGCCATGGGTATGCTGGTGCAGACGATGGCCATGCTGCGCCAGCTGCCCAGGAACACCAGGATCATCAGCGAAACCAGGATGCTTGAGACCAGCGCCTCGACCACCACGCCCTTGACCGCCGCCCGCACGAAAGTGGACTGGTCGAAGTCCAGGCGCATCTCCAGGCCTTCCGGGGCCGCAGCCTTGATCTGCGGCAGCATCTCCCGGGTGGCGTCCACCACCGCCAGGGTGGAGGCGTCGGCATGCTTGAGGATGGACAGGTAGGTGGCCCGGTTGCCGTTGACCCGCACGATGTTGGTCTGGTCCGCGTAGCCGTCGTACACCTTGGCCACGTCCCCCAGCAGCACCGCCTGGCCCTGGCTCACGGTCAGCGGGATGCGCTGGAACTGCTCGACCGTGGTCGGGCTGGAATTCATCTGGATGGAATATTCCCGCGCGCCCACCCGGGCCGTGCCCGAGGGGATGATCAGGTTGGCCGCCTGCAGCGCGCCGATCAGGTCGGTGGTGGCCAGGCCCTTGGCGGTCAGGGCCTCCGGGTTGATCTCGATGGAGATCTGGCGGTTCTTGCCGCCGTACGGGGCCGGAGTCGAAAGGCCCGGAATGGTGAACAGGCGCATGCGGATGAAGTTGGCGCCGTAGTCGAAGATCTTCTGTTCCGGCATGGTCTTGCTGGAGAGGGTGACCTGGGTGACCGGCACGTTGGAGGCGTTGAACTGGATGATGGTGGGCGGCATGATCCCGGGCGGCATCTGGCGCAGCGAGGAGCTGCTGGTGGCGGTCATCTGGGCGATGGCCGCGCCGATGTCGGTGCCCGGCTGGAAGTAGACCTTGAGCAGGCCGAGGCCCGGGATGCTCTGGCTCTCGATGCGCTCGATGCCGTTGACCGAGGTGGAGTAGGAGCGTTCGCTCAGCAGCACCACCCGCCGCTCCATCTCCTGGGCGGACAGTCCGTTGTAGGACCAGACCACGGCCACCACCGGGATGTCGATGGCGGGGAAGATGTCCACCGCCATGCGGCTGAGCGAGAGCATGCCCATGATGAAGATCAGCAGGCACATGACGGCGATGGTATAGGGTCGCCGCAGGGCGAGGCGCACGATCCACATCAGCTTGCTCCTCTCCGGCCCGGGATCAGGCCTGGCACGCGGTTGGGTCCTCGGCCGCGGCTTCCGCCGGACGCGTGGAAGGGTTCAGGTTGGCGATCACCTTGAGCAGGATGGTGCGCAGCTGCAGCTTCTCCCGGGCGCTGAGGCCGGCCTCCAGATCCCGGCCGAGCGCCTCGGCCACGGCGTCCAGGGCCGGAGCCACCTGCTCCCCCGCCGGGGAGACGCTGATGATGTTGCGCCGGCCGTGGGCTGGATCCGGAATGGATTCCACAAGAGCTTTATCCTGCAGGGTTTTGACGATCCGGCAGGCGGTGGGGTCGTCCATGAACACCCATTGAGAGAGGCAGTGCAGGGACATGGGGCCCTGGGCCGAAAGCACGCGCAGGATCCAGCCCTGCTGGGGGGTCAGCCCATGGGCCGCGAATCTGGCCCAGAAGGCCTGCCGGATCTGACGCCGGGCGGTGCCGATGAGTTTCACCAGCGGTGCGTTGACATCGAGGGGAGGAGGCAGCTGATCTTGCATAAGCAAGAATATATAACAGCAAATTATTCAGCGCCAGTTCGTTTGCTTATGAGGGATGAAGGCCAAATCCCTCGATCCGATTCCGGCCCCTGCCCTTGGCTTCGTACATCCACATGTCCGCCTCTTCCACCAGGCTCTTCCAGGACCGGCCCAGGGAGGGCCGGCTGACCGTGGCGATCCCGACGCTGACCGTCACGTGGCGGGAGATGGCGGAGAAGTCGTGCGGCATGGCCAGGTCGGCCATCTGGGCCATGACCTGGTCGGCCACGATGCGCGCGCCGTCCTGGTCGGTTTCCGGCAGCACGCAGACGAACTCCTCGCCGCCGTACCGGGCCGCGAGGTCCGCCGGCCGGCGCAGGGCCATGCCGAACACCCTGGCCACCGCGCGCAGGCACTCGTCGCCCCGGCCGTGCCCGTAGCCGTCGTTGAAGGCCTTGAAGAAGTCCACGTCACCCATGACCAGGGACAGCGGCTGGGCGTTGCGGCTGCAGCGCTGCCACTCCATTTCCAGGTACTGGTCGAACCGGCGCCGGTTGGCGATGCCGGTGAGACCGTCCAGCAGCGAGAGGTTGCGCAGCCGGTCCTGCTGGTGCTTCAGCTCCAGCTGGTTGCGCACCCGGGCGGCCAGCACCGGCGGGCTGATGGGCTTGAGGATGAAATCGATCCCGCCGGCCTCCAGGGCGCGCATCTCGTCGGCCTCGCCGCCGAGGGCCGTGAGGAACAGCACCGGGATCTCCCGGGTGCGGGAATCGCCCTTGAGCCGGCGGCAAACCGCGAAGCCGTCCATATCCGGCATCATGACATCGAGCAGGATGAGGTCCGGCCGGCACTTGAGGGCCAAAGTGAAGCCGTCCTCGCCGTTCTCGGCGGTGAGCACCCGGTAGCGCGGGCACAGCAGGTTGCCCAGCAGCCGGCAAAGGGTCCGGGAATCGTCCACCACCAGCAGGGTGTCGGCCCCTTCCGGCGCCTCGTCCGCGGTCGGCCCACAGGAAAGGGCGGACCGGGCCGGGTCTTCCGCCGGGCAGGCGCCCGCCTCGGGGATCCAGATGAAGAACCGGGTGCTGGTCCCGCCGTGCGGGGCGAAGCCAACCTCTCCACCCAACATCTGTTCTCCCAGCAGTTTCGCTCCGAAAGTGCCCAGCCCCCTGCCCTTGCAGGCCTTGGTGCTGAAGCAGCGTTCGAACACCCGGACCGCCACCTCGGAGGGGATCACCCCGGGGTTCTCCACCACGAAGCCCCGCCGGTCCGCCTGCCGCTCGTGCCAGACCTTCACGGTGCCGCCCCTGGGGGTGGCCTCCAGGGCGTTCTTCACCATGTTCACCAGCACCCGGGTCAGCAGCACCGGGTCGCAGGTGAAGGCTTCATGAGCCCCGGACTGGATTTCCAGCCGCCGGCCGTCGGCCGCCTGGCTGTTGGCGAAGAACCGGCCCAGCCGGTCGAGGATTTCCCCGGGGCGGATCGTGCGGCTCTGGCCCGCCGAGGCGCCCTCGCCGCTGAGCAGGATGCGCTGGCTCTGGATCTCTTCCACCAGCTGGCGGGAAACCTCCCGGATCAATCCGCAGCAGGACTCGGATTCCGCCGGCCACTCCCGCAGCCGGCCGGCCAGGCCGTCCATCTCCCCCGCCAGGTTCAGCAGATCGTGCAGGAACACCTGCTCCAGCGCCTCGCGCCGGTTCTGCTCGGTGGTCTCCTTGAAGATGAACAACAGGGCCTCCACCCCGCCGATGCGCAGGGGGACGCTGCTCACCCAGAACTGGCGGGAGCGGCTGAACCCGTCCCGGACCGGGATGCACCGGAACAGTTCCCCGGCGCGCAGGCCCTGCAGGCTTTCCGGCGTGGTCAGGCCCAGTTCCTCCAGGGCCTCCCCCTGGCCGGCGAGCAGCTGGCGATCCCCGGTCAGGATCAGGGCGTAGCCGGGAACCGAATCCAGCAGGGCATGGGCCACCGGATTCTCCAGGAGCGATTCGGCCAGGCCCCTCATCCGGGTGAGGTCCACCTCGGACGGGATGGGGGAATTGGGGGCCATTGCCGCCCTCAATTGGGCCATGGGAACCTCGGTGCTCCGGTGCGGCTTGGTGTTAGGGGTCAAAGAAAGCACTTGTACTTTGCAATAATCAACAAAGGTGGCCATTCAAGTTGCGTCCTCAGGGGGGGATGCGTCAAGGGGCAACTGAGATTTATTCGCAGATCAAACCAAACGGCCGACCGTTATGGGCCTTTCCGTTACTGCTAACCTGGAAGGAGCGGCGTTGGCCGCCGCCCGGGTCATCCGGTCACATCTGGAATTCGACCATAAAGCCCCTTTGAAGCGCCGCTAACCGGCTTTTTTTCCAGCCCGGTCCGGGGCCGGCGCATCCTTTTCCTGCCCCGTTGACAGGAAACCCGTTCTTTTCGTTGGCGCACCCGGTCCCGAACCGGACGCCGGCAGGAGTCCATGAGCCGATGACCCAAGACCTTTCCCTCCGCGCATCCCTTGAAGCCATCGTCGGGCCCGAACGGGTCCTGGACCGCCCCGTGGAACGGGTGGCGTTCGCGGCGGACGCCGGCTTCTACCGGCTGATCCCGAAGGCGGTGGTGTTCGCCCAGAGCGTGGCGGAGGTCCAGGCGCTGTTCCGGTTCAGCCGGCAGTCGGGCCTGCCCATGACCTTCCGGGCCTCCGGCACCAGCCTGTCGGGCCAGGCCATCAGCGACGGCATCCTGGTGGAGGTCGCGCGCCACTGGCGGACCATCAAGGTCATGGAGGGCGGGGCCCGGATCAAGGTCCAGCCCGGGGTCATTGGCGCCCACGTCAACCTGGCCCTGCGCCCGTACCGGTCGAAGATGGGGCCCGACCCGGCCTCCATCGCCACCTGCACGGTGGGCGGCATCCTCTCCAACAACTCCAGCGGCATGTGCTGCGGGGTGGTGCAGAACGCCTACCACACCCTGGATTCCCTCACCTTCGTGCTGCCCTCGGGAACGGTCATCGACACCGCGGCCCCGGACGCCGACGAGCAGTTCCGCAGGCAGGAACCGGACCTGGCCCAGGGCCTCCTGGACCTGAAGGCCGAGATCGAGGCCAATGCGGTCCTGGCCGCGCGGATCCGGGCCAAGTACCGGATGAAGAACACCACCGGCTATTCGCTCAATGCGTTCATGGACTATGCCCGGCCGGTGGACATCTTCCGCAACCTGCTGGTCGGCTCCGAGGGCACCCTCGCCTTCATCGCCGAGGCGGTGCTGCGCACCGTGCCCGACCTGCCGGTCAAGGTCACCGGGTTCCTGCTGTTCCCGGATATCCACGCGGCCTGCGCCGCGATCATCCCGCTCCGGGACGCCGGCGCCGCGGCCCTGGAGATGCTGGACCGGGCCTCCCTGCGCTCGGTGCAGAACCAGCCGGGCATCCCGCCCAACATCAAGGACCTGCCCGAAGGCGCCGCCGCCCTGCTGGTGGAGTTCCAGGGCACCGACGAGTCCATGCGCCAGGACCTGGAGCGGCGGGCCCTGGCGTCCAGCGCGGCGCTGACCCTGCTGGAGCCGGCCCGGTTCACCCACGATCCGGCGCAGCAGGCCCTATACTGGAAGATCCGCGCCGGCACGTTCCCCTCCGTGGGCTCGGTGCGGGCCCGGGGCACCACGGTGATCATCGAGGACGTGGCCTTCCCCATCGAGGTGCTGGCCGACGCGGCGGTGGCCCTCACCCGCCTGTTCAAGAAGCACGACTATCCGGAAGCCATCCTGTTCGGCCACGCCAAGGACGGCAACCTGCACTTCGTCATCACCCAGTCGTTCAACGACCAGGCCGCGGTGGACAAGTACGCCCGCTTCATCGACGAGCTGGTGCGGCTGGTGGTGCGCGAATACGGCGGGGCCCTGAAGGCCGAGCACGGCACCGGGCGCAACATGGCCCCCTTCGTGGAAGCCGAATGGGGCCCCGAAGCCAAGAGCATCATGACCCGGCTCAAGGCCCTGGTGGATCCGCCCTGCCTGCTCAACCCCGGGGTGATCCTGAACCCGGATCCCCAGGCCCATCTCGCCCACCTCAAGGCCATGCCCGCGGTGGAGGAGGAAGTGGACAAGTGCATCGAGTGCGGCTACTGCGAGCCCAAGTGCCCCAGCCGGGAACTGACCCTCAGCCCGCGCCAGCGCATCGTGGTGCGCCGGGAAGTGACCCGCCTGGGCCTCACCGGCGAGGACAACGCCCTGAAGACCTCCCTGCAGGACGCCTACCAGTACATGGCCATGGACACCTGCGCCGCGGACGGCCTGTGCGCCACCGCCTGCCCGGTGTCCATCGACACCGGCGCGCTCATCAAGCGCCTGCGCCGCACCGGCCATTCGGCCAGGTCCAACGCCATCGCGCTGAAGCTGGCCCGGCATTTCGCCGTTGTGGAACCCATGGTGCGCCTGGGCCTGCGCTCCGGCCACCTGGTCCAGAGCCTGTTCGGCCCGGGGGCCATGATCGCCGTCACCCGCCTGCTGCGGGCGGTCGCGGGCCAGGCCACGCACCAGTGGAGCAGGGAGATGCCCCGCCCGGCCAAGGCCAGGCTGCCGGTCACCAGCGCCGAAGGGGCCCAGGCCATCTATTTCCCCGCCTGCATCTCCCGGCTGATGGGCGCCCTGCCCGGGGAGCCCGCCGAGCTGAGCCTGCCCGAAGTGCTGGTGGCCCTGGCCCGGCGCGCCGGGGTCGGGCTGCACATTCCCGATGATCCCCAGGGCGTCTGCTGCGGCGTGCCGTTCTCCTCCAAGGGCTACGCCGAGGCCCACGCCTTCACCGTCAACCACGCCATCGAGCGGTTCTGGCGCTGGAGCGGAGAGGGGCAACTGCCGGTGGTGATGGACACCTCTCCCTGCACCCATGGCATGAAGACCTGCCGGCCCTACCTGACCCCGGAGAACCAGGCCCGGTTCGACCAGCTGCGGATCCAGGACGCGGTCGAGTTCGCCCATGACACACTGCTGCCCAAGCTGACCGTGACGCGCAAGCTGGGCTCCGTGGCGCTGCATCCGGTCTGTTCCCTCACCAAGATGAACCTCACGCCGAAGCTGGAGGGCATCGCCCAGGCCTGCGCCGCGGACGTGGTGATCCCCAGGGACGCCGGCTGCTGCGGGTTCGCGGGAGACCGCGGCTTCCTGTTCCCGGAACTCACCGCCAGCGCCACCCGGCACGAGGCTGAGGAAGTGAATGCGCGAAGCTTCGACGGCTACTTCTCCAGCAGCCGCACCTGCGAAGTGGGAGTGACCCGGGCCACTGGGCATATCTACCGCAGCTACCTGTACATGCTGGAGGCCGCAACCCGGTAGGACATGAAGAAGCGGCGGGATCAGGACGCGGGCTGCCCTGACACGTCTTGAACAGGGTTGAAAGTGTTCTACACTTAATGCATGGCGGCGTTCATCTGGCAACCATGGAACACGGAACACATCGAAAGGCACGGGGCGACGCCGGAACTGGCCGAAGCGGTGTTTTCCGCCCCCCGATTTCCAGGCCCGTCCGATGAACCCGCCCCGCTGGGAGGGGTTTGGCACAGTGAAAGGAAAAACCTGGAAGGTGGCCTTCATCCGGTCAAGCGAGGCAGAACTTTACGTCCTCACGTGTTTCCGGGTCCACCCCAGCCGCAAGAGGTAGCCCATGACCAAGCCCAAAAACATCACCCTGGAATCTATGCTGGAAGCCATGCCCATCGTGGCGCCGCCCCAGGACCAGAAGGCCTTCGATACGATGCTGGCGGAGGCGGAAGCCGATCTGAAGGCCAGCAACTTCGGAGCTTTCGTCCGGGTGAAGATGGGGCGCCCGAGGAAGGCTGAGGCCGCCGCCCCCAGCGTGGTCAAGGCTGTGCGCCTTCCGGTGGCCCTTCTGGAGGAACTGCAAGGTGCAGCCAGGCGTCAAGGGCTTTCCCTGAATGCGGTTCTTCAGATGGCCAGTGCGGAGTGGCTGACGCACCACCAGGGACATTGAACGTGGCCTCCCTTCGCCAAGGTCCCAACCGAACCTGATCAGATTTTGCTCGTGCAGAACTTGCACCGGGTCGCCAGGGGCACGGTCCAGGAGGGTCACTTCTCCTTGCGATAGGACTCTGCCAGCAGCGAAATGTAGTGCGAAACCTCCTGCTTCTGCCCGTACCGGCTGAGGTTGTCCAGCAGCTGCATCATGCAGGCAGGGCAGCCCGTGGCCACCGTGCCGGCGCCAGTCTGGTTGATGTCCGCAGCCTTGTTCTTCCCAAGTGACGCCGAGGTATCGTAGTGGGTCAGCACGAATGAGCCGCCGCTGCCGCAGCAGGTGTCGGGCGCCGCCATCTCCTTGAAGGTGACGCCGGGGATGCTCTTGAGGATCTCCCGCGGTTCGGCCGCCACCTTCATGGTCTTCTTCAGGTGGCAGGAATCGTGGTAGGTGACCACCTTTTCCACGACACCTTTCGGCCGGCGGAACGGCAGCACCTTGGTGAGGAACGTGGAGATGTCGCAGGTCCGCTTGGCCCAGTATTCGGCCTTGGCCGCGTAGACCGGGTCGCCGGCCATGATCTCGACGTAGTCGTGCTGCCAGGCGCCTCCGCAGGAGCCGCACCCGGTGATCAGGTATTCGCAGCCGGTGGCCTCGAACTGGTCGAGGTTGTTCCTGGCCAGGCTGCGGGCGGTGTCGATGTCGCCGTGCACCAGCACCGGAATGCCGCAGCAGGACTGCCCCTTGGGGATGTGCACCTCGACCCCGTTCTCCGTGAGCACCTCGATCAGGTCCATGCCGGCATCGGGGTAGAAGTAGTTGAGCGAATCGCCGGTGAAGAAGGCCACCTTGAGCTTCACCTCGGCCGGCCGGATCACTTCCCCCACCCGGTCCCGCAGCGGGGTCACGGTCAGCCCGGGCATCATCCGGCCGGCATCGAAGCCCAGCCTGCCGCCCACCAGGGCGAACGGCGACCTGGGGGAGATCGCCTTGACCCGCCGGTCGCCCTTGAAGGCGATGCCCTGCATGGAGGCGCCCACCTTCATGGCCGTGTTGAATATCCGGGGGTTTTTCAGCGTGGCGAAGATCATCCTCTTCAGCCAGGGCAGGCCGTTCTTGCGCACCAGCGCGGCGCGCAGGGCGATGGCGATCCGGTCGAAGCTGACCTGGGTCGGGCAGTTGGTCATGCAGGATTTGCAGACCAGGCAGTTGAAGGCCATGGTGTAGACGTCCGGATCGTCCAGGGTGAGCCGGCCGTCCAGCACCGCGTCGGCCACCGCGATCTTGGAGCGGGTGACCGCGGCCTCGTCGCGGTCCACCGAATAGACCGGACAGACCGCCATGCAGTTGCCGCATTTCATGCACTTGTCGATCTCGGTCCGGACGATGGCCAGTTCGTCATGGTAGGTCCTGGCGGTCATGCCACCACCTCGGGCACCGGCAGCATCTTCCCGGGGTTGAGCATGTAGTCCGGGTCCATGGCTTCCTTGACGGTCCGGATCAGGTCGAGCCCGCTCTGGTTCAGCTCGCTCTTCAGATACTTCATCTTGGCCATGCCGATGCCGTGCTCGCCCGACAGGGTCCCGCCCAGGGCGATGGCGGTGGCGAAGATCTCGTCCACGGCCAGGTGCACCCGCGCGGTGGTTTCCAGGTCGTACTTGTCGAACAGGATGGTCGGGTGCATGTTGCCGTCCCCGGCGTGGCCGAAGGTGCCGATGGTGACCTGGTACTTCTCGGCGATGGTTTCGCAGGCCACCAGCATCTCGGTGATCCGGCTGCGCGGCACGGTGGCGTCCTCGACGATGCAGGTGTTGTTGAGGGAGGCCAGCGCCGGCAGCGCGTTGCGCCGGGCCAGCCAGAGCTGGTCGCGCTCGGCGTCGGAACTCGCCGCCTTGTACTCGCAGTTGTTCCGCCCGAGCACGGCGATGACCGCCTCGGCTTCGGTGTCGACCAGGTCCTGGGACATGCCGTCGACTTCGCAGAGCAGCAGGGCCTTGGCCTCCACCGGCAGGCCGATGTGTGCGAAGGCCTCCACGGTCCGGATGGTCATGTTGTCCATGATCTCCAGCGTGGCCGGGATGACCTGGGCGGCGATGATGCCGGCGACGGCGTTGCCCGCGTCTTCCAGGGTCTGGAAGATGCCCATCATGGCCCGGCGGAATTTCGGCGCCGGGATCAGCTTGCAGGTGATCTCCGTGGTGATCCCCAGGGTGCCTTCCGAGCCGACGAAGAGGTTGGTGAAGTCATAGGCCGTGACGTTCTTCACGGTCTTGCCGCCGAAGCGGACCTTCGCCCCGTTGGCCAGGACGACTTCCATGCCCATGATGTAGTTCTTGGTGACGCCGTACTTGAGGCCGCGCAGGCCGCCGGAGTTCTCGGCGCAGGAGCCGCCCATGGTGGCCGTGGCCACCGTGCCCGGATCAGGCGGATAGATCAGCCCGTGCTTGGCGATGGCCGCGTTGAGCTCGCCGATCACCACCCCCGGCTGCACCGTCGCGGTGAGGTTGGCCGGGTCGATGTCGATGATCTTGTTCATTCTCTGGAAGGAAAGGACGATGCCCTTCTTCACCGGGATGGTGCCGCCGCTCAGGTTCGAGCCGGCCCCGCGCGGATAGATGGCGAGCCCGTGGGTCCGGGCGATCCCGACGACCTGTTGCACCATCTCCGCGCTGGTCGGCAGGACGACCACGTCCGGCTGTTCGCGCGGCATGTCCGCGGTGGCGTCGTAGCTGTAGGTCAACAGGTCCATCTTGCTGGTGAGCACGTTGTGGCTTCCGACCACTTCCCGAAGTTGTTGCACTACCAGCTGGTCGAGCATCTGGTTCTCCTCTGTGGGTGCATGGCCGAGGACCGGAACCAGGTCCGGCCAATCCATGGCTGACCTGATCCCGCCTGCACGGCCAAGCCCTGAAGCATGGAAGAGCCGTCAGTCGGCATCCATGGGGGCGTTGGATCGCGGGTTGGAAAAGAGGAAGCCAGTGTACACCCGCCATGGCTTGAAGGGGATGGTTTCCTGTCAGATCCCGAGCAGGTCCTTCAGGTGCACCAGGAACCGGCGGCTCACCGGGACCTGCTTGCCCGAGCGGGTCTTGAGCAGCGCGGTGGAGGGATCCTGGCGGATGATCTCGTCGATCTGCCGGATGTTGACCAGGAACTGCTTGTGGCAGCGAACCAGGTGCCGGGTCTTGGCCTCCAGCACGGTGAGGGTGAGCTCCGTGAGGAATTCCCCCTTCGAGGTCACCACGTGCACGCCCATTTCGGAAGAGCGCACGAACTCCACTTCGGACGTGTCGATCAGCTTGATGCTCTGGGAGCCCATGCAGGGGATCCGTTCGATCAGCGGGCTGTCGTACTGGGGAATCCGGCCTTCGCCAAGGAACCGCTTGAGCCGTACGATGGCGCGGGCCAGACGATCCGGCTGGATCGGCTTGAGCAGGTAATCGATCGCGTTTTTTTCAAACGCCTGGATGGCATATTCGTCGTATGCCGTGACAAAGATGACGCAGGGCATGATATCGGCGTCGATCATGCTCAGCATCTTGAGGCCGTCCAGCTTGGGCATCTGGATGTCCAGGAAGACCACGTCGGGACGGGCGCTCTTGATCGTCCGGATGGCCTGGATGGCGTTGGAGCAGGTTCCCACCACGGTGATCTCGGCGTAATCCGCCAGCAGGGCTTGCAGTTCCTCCCTGGCCAGCAGTTCGTCGTCCACCACCAACGCTCGGATCAAGTGCGGTCCCTCCAATTATTTAACAAGTGCCTGGCAAGTGCCGGTAACTATACCAGCACTTGCGGCCGGATGACCCGGCGCAAGGACCGGTCGCCGGTGGAAACAACTTCAAAACCGATTAATCAAGGCGGTTGAATTTTACCCCTATGGCAATCCAACCTCTGATATCGTTGAAAAAAAATAAATGGAGGAAACCATGGTGCCTGGGGCTCTTGTAGCTTCCCTTCCGCTCTTCGTCCTGCTCATCGGGATCCCCTTGCTCATGAAGCCCGCCTACAAGGTGGCCATGGTCGCCTGGGCGGTGACGGTGCTCGCGGCGATCTTCTTTTTCGGCTTCCCGGCCCAGGCCACCTTGCTGGCCGCCGTGCAGGGCGGGTTGACGGGCATCTTCCCGATCATGTACATCCCGTTCGGCGCGCTGGTGGTCTACAACATGCTGAAGACCACCGGATGGATGGACAAGATGCAGGGGGCCATGGCCAACCTGACCATCGACCGGCGCGCCCAGGCGCTGCTTATCGCGTTTGCGTTCGGCGCGTTCCTGGAAGGCATCTGCGGCTTCGGCGCGCCGGTGGCCATCCCCGCCAGCATCCTGGTCGGCCTGGGCTACAGCCCGATGATGGCCGCCCTGGTCTGCCTCGTGGCCAACACCGGCCCGGTGCCGTTCGGTTCCCTGGCCATCCCCACCGTCGTCCTGTCCAAGACCACCGGTCTGGACCTGATGCTGCTCTCTCGGATGACCGGCCGGTTCATGGCCCCGCTGGCCTTCATCATGGCCTTCGCCACCGTCTACGCCATGTCCAAGTTCAAGGGCATGCGCGGCTCCCTGGGCACCATCCTAGTCACCGGCCTCAGCTTCTCCATCGTCCAGTTCCTGGTCTCCAACTTCGTCAGCGCCGAGCTGGCCGACATCCTGGCCTCCCTGACCTGCCTGACGGCCACGGCCATCTACCTGAAGCTCCAGAAGAAGGTCGAACCCTGGCTGTTCGAGGGCGAAAGCGTCACGGAAGCCAAGCCCAAGGCGTTCCACCCCACGGAACTGTTCCTCTCCTGGCTGCCCTACCTGCTCCTGGCGGTCCTGGTCATCACCGTGAACCTGCCCAGCACCAAGAACATTTTCAACGGCACCAACGCCGGCTGGCACTGGATGCTGGTCAAGGCGCAGATCTACAACCCCGGCAAGCTCTATACCTTCGCCTGGCTGCAGACCCCCGGCACGATCATGCTGATCTCCGGCCTGATCGCCTGTCCGTTCCTGGGCATTCCCTTCGGCACCTTCGGAGATCAGTTCGGCAAGACCTTCAAGCAGATGATTCCCTCCTTCATCGCGGTGGCCTGCATCCTTTCCATCTCCGAAGTGATGAACATGGGGCTGCCCATCATCGATCCCAAGACCAAGCTCGCGGTCTGGGGCGTCGTGGGCGTCAAGCAGATCTCCATGGTGGCCACCATGGCCAACAGCATCATCTCGATGGTGCACCGGCAGGTCTATCCGGCGCTGGCGCCGATCTTCGGCACCATCGGCGTGTTCCTCACCGGCAGCAACACCTCGGCCAACGCGCTGTTCGGCAACCTGCAGAAGCTGACCGCCCAGGGCATGGGGCTGTCGGAGATCCTCATGACCTGCGCCGGCAGCGTGGGCAGCGTCGCGGGCAAGATGATCTCGCCCCAGAGCATCGTCATCGCCGCCACCGCCGTGGGCCTGGCCGGCAAGGAAGGCCTGATCATGCGCCAGACGATCAAGTACACCATCCCGTTCCTGATCCTCGTCGGCCTGATGTCCTGGTGCTTCGCCTTCGTCTTCCCCGGCCTGGTACCCTAGCAACCTGACAAGAAGGAATACACCATGCGCATCATCGTTGCACCAGACTCCTACAAGGGCAGCGTCTCGGCCCTGGGTGTGGCGGAAGCCATCGAACGCGGCATCCACGCCGTGTATCCGGAAGCCGAAGTGCTCAAGGTGCCCATCGCCGACGGCGGCGAAGGGACGGTGGAAGCGCTGGTGGCGGCCACGGGCGGGCGCCTCGAGCAGTGCGAGGTGCCTGGCCCCCTGGGCGAGCCGGTCCAGGCCGCATGGGGCGTGCTGGGCGACGGCCAGACCGCGGTCATCGAGATGGCCGCCGCCTCGGGCCTGCCCCTGGTGCCCAAGGCGCTGCGCGATCCCCGGATCACCAGCACTTCGGGCACCGGCTGGCTGCTGAAGGCGGCCCTGGATGCCGGACTGCGCAAGGTGGTCATCGGCATCGGCGGCAGCGCCACCAATGACGGCGGCACCGGCCTGGCCCGGGCCCTGGGGGTGCGCTTCCTGGATGCCCAGGGCCAGCCCCTGCCCCAGGGCGGCGCCGCGCTGGCGCGCCTGGACCGCATCGATATGGCCGGCCTCGATCCGCGGCTTCTGGATACCGAGATCATGGTCGCCTGCGATGTGGACAACCCGCTGACCGGGCCGCGCGGAGCCTCCGCGATCTACGGTCCGCAGAAGGGCGCCACGCCCGCCATGGTGGAGGAACTGGACCGGGCCCTGGGCGTGTTCGCCGAGGTAGCCGAACGAACCACCGGCCGGAACGTGGCGACGCTGCCGGGGGCCGGCGCCGCCGGCGGCCTGGGCGCGGGATTGCTGTATTTCACCAACGCGCGCCTGCGCCCCGGCGTAGCGATCGTGCTGGAGGCCACGGGCTTCGAGGCGATGGTGGCGGATGCGGACCTGGTCATCACCGGCGAAGGCCGCACCGATGCCCAGACGGCGATGGGCAAGGCCCCGGCCGGCGTGGCCGCGGTCGCCAAGCGGCACCAGGTGCCGGTGGTGTGCCTTTCCGGCGGGCTGGGCGATGGCGCCGATGATGTGCTGAACTGCGGGATCGACGCGCTGGCCAGCATCGTGCCGCAGCCCATGTCCCTGGAGGCCTGCGTCAGCCAGGGCGCCGAACTGATCGAGGCCGCGGCGGCCAGGCTCTGCCGGCTGCTGCAGGTCGGCAGCAAGCTCTAGATTGCTTCGGCCACCGTGGCGCTGAATGGTGTCGTGGGACGGCCGATGAGCTGGCTTAGCGCGTGGGAGTCATCGAACAGGCCGCCCTTCGAGGCGCCGGTATCGGAGTCCGCGAGCAGGGAGGCCAGGGTTTCGGGGCGGTCATAGTGCGCCTGGCGCACTTGGCCGCCATTGGCTGAGAAGTCCTTGACCTTCTGCGGGTTCGTCAAGGGAAGCAGGCGGAAATTCCGTGAGGCTGAAAATGCCCGCCTCCGGCGTTTCCGGTCAGACCGCCGAAACGACCACAAACCCTCCCGACCTTGCCACTCACCAGGTTTTTTTTCTGAGGCCTCCGGCCCCGGGGCAAACTTTGCTACTGCCCTCTAATTGACACCGAATTGACCTGAGTGACGAACGCGCTCACGGCAAGCCCGCCTGGATCTTCCGGGTCGGGCCCGCCGTGCCGCAATCCTTTCACCCTTTTCGCAGGAGATCCCTATGAAACCATCTTCGGCCGCCGCCAAGCCGAATACGCCGCCCGCGGCCAACCTGGGCATGCTCGCAGGCATCCTGGCCTGCGTCGCCGTGCTCGCCTTCGTGATCCTGCGGATCCCGGCGCTCAAGGCGCCTTGGGCCCAGAGCTACGATCCCACCGGCCACTGGTGGCTGTCCACGGCCGTCGCGACCCTGCCGGTCGTGGTGCTGCTGGGCTCCCTGGCCATCTTCCACGTGAAGGCCCACCTGGCCGCCCTGCTCGGCCTGGCCACGGCGCTGCTCACCGCCATCGTCGGCTTCCACATGCCGGTCCGGGTGGCCGGGGCCACCGCGGTGTTCGGCGCCGGCTACGGGCTGCTGCCCATCGGCTGGATCATCGTCAACGTGATCTTCATGTATGTACTGACCGTGGACACCGGCCTGTTCAAGACCCTCTCGGAAAGCCTCACCACCATCACCAAGGACCGGCGGCTGCAACTCCTGCTCATCGCCTTCTGCTTCGGCTCCTTCTTCGAGGGCGCGGCCGGCTTCGGCACGCCGGTGGCGGTCACCGCGGCCATCCTCATCGGCCTGGGCTTCAAGCCGCTGGAGGCCTCGGGCCTTTCGCTCATCGCCAACACCGCCCCCGTGGCCTTCGGCGCCCTGGGCATCCCGCTCATCGCCCTGAACGGCGTCACCGGGATCGACCTGCTGGTGCTCAGCGCCAATGTCGGCCGCATCCTCACCCCGTTCTGCCTGCTGGTGCCGTTCTGGCTGATCTGGGCCTTCGCCGGCTTCTCGGCCATGCTGGAAGTCTGGCCCGCCATCCTGGTGGCCGGCGGCTCCTTCGCCCTCACCCAGCTGCTGGTTTCCAATCTGCACGGCCCCTGGCTGGTGGACATCGCCGCCTCGGTGGTCTCCATGGGCTGCCTCATCGGTTTCCTGCTGATCTGGAAGCCCAAGCGCGAGTTCGCCCTCGAGCATGACGTCCCGGCCGCCGCGGTGGTCAAGACCCGCAGGAGCACCGGCGAAGTGGCCAAAGCCTGGATGCCTTGGGTCATCCTCAGTGTCATGGTCGGTCTCTGGGGCACCCCGGTGATCAAGACCGCCCTGGACAAGATTTCCCTGTTCAAGTTCCCCGTGCATGGCCTGCACATGCTGGTGCAGCGCATGCCTCCGGTGGTGGTCAAGCCCACCCCCGAGCCGGCCGTGTTCGTGCTGAACTGGCTATCCATGACCGGCACGGGCATCTTCATCGCGGCCATCCTCTCGGGCATCTTCGCCGGGGTCTCCCTGGGCAAGCTGATCCGGCTCTACGGCACCACCCTGGTGAAGGTGCGCTTCTCCCTGCTCACCATCTCGGCCATGATGGCCATCGGCTTCCTCACCCGCTTCTCCGGCCTGGACGCCACCATGGGCCTGGCCTTCGCCCGCACCGGCGCCCTGTATCCGTTCTTCGGCACCATGCTGGGCTGGCTGGGCGTGGCCCTCACCGGCTCGGATACCTCCTCCAACGTGCTGTTCGGCAGCCTGCAGAAAATCACCGCCCAGCAGATCGGGGTGCAACCGGCCCTCATGGCCTCCGCCAACAGCGTCGGCGGCGTCATGGGCAAGATGATCGACGCCCAGAGCATCGTGGTGGCCAGCACCGCTACCCAGTGGTATGGCCACGAGGGCGACATCCTGCGCTTCGTGTTCTTCCACTCCATCGCCCTGGCGGCCTTGGGCGGCTGTGCGGTCTTCCTCATGGCCTACGTGTTCCCGTTCGTCAATCTGGTCGTCAAATAAGGCCAGACCCGGGCCAGGGATTCCGTCCCTGGCCCGGTTTCCCGATATCATTACGAAACCCTTCCATGGTGACCCCCCATGAACACTCTTTATGAAATGTTCAAGTCGCGCGCGGAGGTTGCGAGCGCGGAAGTGCACCGGTTCCCGGACCAGGGCAAGGCGTGCGAGTTCGTCCTTGAGCTGTTGAGGGAGCAGGGGGTAGCAGAAGGACCCCAGCCGGGTGCGGTGTGGGCCGGGCGGCGCCTGCTGGAGGCGCCCGGGCTCAGCTACGTCGTGACCCGGGAAGCGGCCGCGAGCGCCAAGGTGGGCATCAGCGAAATGGACTGGGCCCTGGCCGACACCGGCACCCTGGTTCAGGACGCCACGGAGGTGGAAAAGCGCCTGGTTTCCACCCTGCCGCCCATCCACGTGGCCCTGGTGGGCACCGGCCAGCTGTTGCCCGACCTGGCCGCCGTGCTCGGCAAGATCCAGCCCAGCAAGGCCGGATACCTCGCCATGATCACCGGGCCCAGCCGCACCGCCGACATCGAGCGGGTGCTCACCATCGGCGTGCACGGGCCGCTGCGGCTCATCGTGGTGTTCGTGGACGAAGCGGCAAGGGGGAACGCATGAAAACCGAATTCAAGGACTCCATCCACGCAGCGGTCAACAATGCCAACCTCACGGGCGCCCTGGGGCGCTTTTCCGAGGCCTACCGGGTGAACCGGGCCAAGGCCTACGAGGGGATCGACTTCGAAGCCCTGCGCGAGCAGATCGCCACGGTCAAATCCAGCGCCGCCGCCCAGCTGGACGCCCTGGGCGAGGCGTTCAAGCGCAACGCCGAGGCCAAGGGCGCCAAGGTGTTCCGCACCGCCGACCCGGAAGCGGTGAAAGCCTACATCCTGGCTTTGGCCAAGGAAAAGGGCGTGAAGCGGGTGGTCAAGTCCAAGTCCATGGCTTCCGAAGAGATCCACCTCAACAAGGCGCTGGAGGCGGCCGGCATCCAGGTGAACGAGACCGACCTGGGCGAATGGATCATCCAGCTGGCGCACCAGACCCCGTCGCACATGGTGATGCCGGCCATCCACATGACCAAGGAGGAAGTGGCCGACGTCTTCAGCCAGGAAGTGGAGGCCGGCCAGGCTCCGGACATCCCCAAGCTGGTCAAGTTCGCCCGGGCCAAGCTGCGGCCGATGTTCCTGGAGGCCGACATGGGCATCTCCGGCGCCAACATCGCCGTGGCCGAGACCGGCAGCCTGGTGATCGTCACCAACGAAGGCAACGCCCGGCTGACCACCACCCTGCCCCGCATCCACGTGGCCCTCGTCGGCATCGAGAAGCTGGTGGAGCACTTCAACGACGTGCTGCCGATCCTGCGGGCCCTGCCCAAGAGCGCCACGGCCCAGCTGCTCACCAGCTACGTCTCCATCATCTCCGGCCAGGTGCCCAACACCGACGGGTCGCCCAAGGAACTCCACATCATCCTCATGGACAACAAGCGGTCCGAGATGGCCAAGGATCCCAAATTCAAGCAGGCGCTCCAGTGCATCCGCTGCGCCTCCTGCCTGAACGTCTGCCCCGTGTTCCGCCTGGTGGGCGGCCACGTGTTCGGCAAGGTCTACACCGGCGGCATCGGCACCATCCTCACCGCCTGGTTCGACGAGCTGAAGAAGTCCGACGACATCCAGGCCCTCTGCATCCAGTGCGGCAACTGCAAGGAGGTGTGCCCGGGCAAGATCGACATCCCCGAGCTGATCCTGGAACTGCGCCGCCGGCTGGCGGTGGAGCAGGGCCAGCCCCTGGTCCAGAAGGCGATCTTCAGCGTGGTGAACAACCGCCGGCTGTTCCACGGAATGCTGCGCATGGCCTCGATCACCCAGAAGCCGTTCAAGCAGGGCAAGTTCATCCGCCATCTGCCCATGTTCCTTTCCGACCTCACCGACTTCCGCAGCCTGCCGGCCATCGCCGACGTGCCGTTCCGGGACCAGATCAAGCGGATCAACCAGCCCAAGGGCAAGGAGAAGGCCGCCTTCTATTCCGGCTGCCTGATCGATTTCTCCTACCCGGAGATGGGCGAGGCGCTGGTGCAGGTGCTGAACAAGGCCGGCATCGAGGTGGTCTACCCGGACAAGCAGACCTGCTGCGGTGCTCCGGCCCGCTACAGCGGCGCCTACGAGGTGGCGGCCCAGAACGCCCAGGACAACATCGACGCGCTGCTGGAGGAGGACGTCAAGTACGTGGTCTCCGCCTGCCCCACCTGCACCGTGGCGCTGAAGCAGGACTTCATCGGCACCTTCGAAAGCCTGGGCATGACCGACCGGCTGGAGAAGGCGCGCAGGCTCGCCGCCAAGACCATCGACTTCTCCACCCTGGTCAAGCAGCTGGTGGACGAGAAGCGGCTCACCTTCAAGGAGGGCAAGGACCTTGGCGCCTTCACCTACCATGATTCCTGCCACCTGAAGCGCACCCTGAAGGCCTCCGAAGCCCCGCGGGAACTGATGCGCCAGGCCGGCTACCAGCTCACCGAGATGGCCGAGTGCGACATGTGCTGCGGCATGGGCGGATCCTACTCGCTCAAGCTGCCGGAGATCTCGGCCCCGATCCTGGAGCGCAAGCTGCAGAACATCAAGGCCACCCACGCCCCCCTCACGGTGATGGACTGCCCGGGCTGCGTCATGCAGATCCGCGGCGGTTTCGACAAGGAAGGCGCCGCCGTCCAGGTTGAGCACACCGCCCAGCGACTGGCCGACCGCCTCGAGTAGTGGCGTACCTCGTCCAGCTGTTCCAGACGCTCTCCGCCTTCCTGGTCCTGTTCTACCTGTACTGCGAGTCCCCGGCCTTCCAGCCGGTCACCACCGACTGGGCCCGGCCCCAGGGCAAGCTGCGCCTGTACCTGATCTTCACCCTCATCACCATCCTGGGCAACTACCTGGGCACCCCGGTGCTGGCGGGCGGGGCGCTGCTGAACTCCCGGGCGGTGGGCTCGACCCTGGCCGGGCTCCTGGGCGGGCCGATCCTGGGCACCCTGGTGGGGCTGACGGCGGGTCTGCACCGGATGACCCTGGGCGGCGCCGCGGCCGGTTCCGGTGCCGTGGCCACCACCCTTGAGGGGTTCGCGGCCGGCCTGATCCACATCGCCCTGAAGGACAAGCCGCAGCTGCTCGTCACCAAGCGGGTGGCCTTCCTCACCGTGTTCGTGGGCGAGATCGTGCACATGGGCATCGTGCTGGCCTTCACCAAGCCGTATGTCTCCGCCGTGGCCATCGTCAGGATCATCGCCCTGCCCATGGTCCTGCTGAACCCGGTGGGCGCGGCCCTGCTCATGGCCGTGCTGAAGCACCGCCAGCGCAACCTGGACCAGATCGCGGCGGCGTCCTCGGGCGCGGCGCTGCGGGTGGCGCAGCGGGCTCTGGGGCTGATGTCCCGGGGGTTCGGGCCGGGCATGGCGGCGGAGATGGCGGCCATCGTCCGGGAAGAGACCGGCGTGGGCGGCGTGGCCGTCACCGACACCGAGCGGGTCCTGGGTTTCGTGGGCATCGGCGCCGACCATCACAGACCGGGGGGGATGATCTCCTCCCCACTCACCCGGCAGGCCATCGCCAGCGGGGCGGTGGTGTTTGCCGACGGCGTGCACCAGCACTACCACTGTGACCTGGCCCCGGGCTGCCCGATCCATTCGGCGTTGATCGTGCCGCTCCAGGTGGACGGCACGGTCATCGGCACGGTTCAGCTGTTCGAGCCCCGCAGCCGCCGGTTCCTCAACATGAACCGGACCCTCGGCGAAGGGATCGGCGACCTGCTGTCCAGCCAGCTGCTCATCGCCCGCTACCAGGAGCAGAAGAACCTGCTGGTGCTGGGCGAGCTCAAGCTGTTGCAGGCGCAGGTGAACCCGCATTTCCTGTTCAATTCGCTCAACACCATCATGGCCGTGATCCGCAAGGACGCCACCCGGGGCCGCGAGCTGGTCTACCACCTCTCCAACTATTTCCGCAAGAACCTGAAGCGCAGCAGCCCGTTCTCCACCCTGGAAGAGGAGCTGGAGCACATCCGGGCCTACCTGGAGATCGAGAAGGCGCGGTTCGAGGGCTTGGTGGTGGAGATCGACGTGCCGCCCGAGCTGCTGAGCGTCCAGGTGCCCACCTTCACCCTCCAGCCGCTGCTGGAGAACGCCATCAAGCACGGCATCTCGGAGATGCTGACGCCCGGCATCGCCCGGATCCGGGCCTACGAGGAGAACGGCGCGGTGCGCATCGACGTGGAGGACAACGCCGGCGCCTATGAGGAGAGCGAGCGCGACAAGGACGGCCTGGGTTTGCAGATCGTTGAGAAGCGCATGCGCAGCGTGGTCGGCGCCGCCAGCCGGCTGGAGATCTACTGCGTCCCCAACGAGCTGACCCGGATCACCATCCGCATGCCGCTCCATCCTTCGGGCAGCCCCTGGCCGCACTGATCCGAGGCTTACATTTCCGGGTACGGCCTCAGCTTCTCCAGATCCTTGGGTGCATCCGGGTCCCCGGCGGCGGCGGCCAGGCGATACCAGCAGATGCCCGCCGCGGTGTCCCGAGGCACGTTCTGGCCGGTGCAGAACATGCTGCCCAGCATGCGCATGGCGCTGGCGTCACCGGCGAGGGCCCGATCGTAATAGGGGCGCAAGGCGGATGGGATGTCCTCCTGCGAGCGCAGGGCTCCCGGCAGCGGCTGGCCCGGGCGTTCCAGAAGATAGGGTCCCACCGCCACCATCACGAAAAAGAGCGCGAGCACACCGCCGAGGTACCAGCGCAGGTCGCGCGGGCCTGGGCGCGGGGGGGCCAGGATGCGTAGCTCAAGGTCGGGCGGTTCCCATGCGCTGGGAAGCTGGGCCTCGGAACCTGGTTCGGGACGTCCCTGCATGGCGATCGACTCCCCGTGGGCGAAGTCCCACTAAGGTTGGAAGACGGAACAGGCTTGCTTTGAATGGCCGGCTTGGCCCCACATTTGGATGGATGACTCGAATATAATTTTTATATTTATAAAGTCAAGCGGAGCTTCCGGTCCAGGAAGGCATAGCACAGCGCCCAGAAATGGGCGGTCTGGCGGTTGTCCCCGCCGGCGCCGTGGCCGCCTTCGATGTTCTCGAAATAGCGCACGTCGTGGCCCATGGCCTGCATCTTGGCCATCATCTTGCGGGCATGGGCCGGGTGCACCCGGTCGTCCCGGGTGGTGGTCATGAACAGCACCGGCGGGTAGGCGGCGCCCGGCAGGACGTTCCGGTACGGCGAAAGGTGCTGCAGGAAAGCCCAGTCGCCGGGCTGGTCCGGGTCGCCGTACTCCTCCATCCAGGACGCGCCCGCCAGCAGCTTCGAATAGCGCTGCATGTCCAGCAGCGGCACCTGGCACACCACGGCCCCCACCAGCTCCGGATGCCGGACCAGCATGTTGCCCACCAGCAGGCCGCCGTTGCTGCCGCCCTCGATGCCCAGCCGGGGCACGGAAGTGACCTTCCGGGCCACCAGGTCCCGGGCCACCGCGGCGAAGTCCTCGAAGGCCCGGGGGCGGTTGTGCTTCAGCGCCGCCTGGTGCCAGCCCGGGCCGTACTCGCCGCCGCCGCGGATGTTGGCCACCACGTGGACCCCGCCCCGTTCCAGCCAGGCGTGGCCCAGGATGCCGCTGTAGTATGGCGTCAGGGACACCTCGAAGCCGCCGTAGCCGGTCAGAAGGGTCGGGTGCGAGCCGTCCAGCTTCAGCCCCCTGCGGGCCACCTGGAAGTAGGGGATCCGGGTGCCGTCCCTGGAAATGGCGAAGTGCTGGCTCAGCGCCAGCCCGGAGGCGTCGAAGAAGCCCGGGGCCGACTTGAGACGCACCGGCGGCTGGTCTGCCTCGCCCAGCCAGAGGCTGTCGGGGGTCAGGAAGTCGGTGACGGTCATCATCCAGGCATCGGATTCCCGCGGGTCCACCCCGTGGGCGGCGACGCTGCCCAGGGCCGGCACCCCCGGGAGCGGTTCCCGCAGCCAGGCGCCCGGGGCGGGGGTGAGCAGGTACAGGCGGTTCTTGACGTCCTCCAGCAGGTTGAGGATCAGGTGGTGCCGGGTCCAGCTCCAGGCTTCCAGGGAGCGGCGGGCGCTGGGGCGGAACAGCGTCGTGAATCGGCGCCGCCCGGCCATGAAGGCCTCGAAGTCCGCCGCCAGCAGCGCTCCGGCCGGGTAGGTCCGGGCGCCCACGGTCCAGGGCGAGCGCAGCTTGAGCACCAGCCATTGCCGCTGGATGTCCGGCTCGGCGTCGGGCGGCAGATCAACCAGGGTCAGCGCCCCGTCCCGGCCCACCAGGTACAACTCCTGGGTGAAGAACGAGGGTTTGCGCACCACGAAATCCCGCTCGAATCCCTCGGTGGAATCATGGTAGGCCTCCACCGCCATGTCCTCCACGCGCCCCTCGAACACGGTCGTGGCCTGGTCGAGCGGCGTGCCGCGACGCCAGCGCTTGGCGATCCGGGTGTAGCCCGACTCGGTCAGGGAACCGGGACCGAAATCGGTGCCCACGAAAAGGCTGTCCTGGTCGATCCAGCTCACCGAGCTCTTGGCCAGGGGCAGGCTGAAGCCGCCTTCGACGAAGGCCTTGGTTTCCGCGTCGAACTCCCGCACCACGTGGGCGTCGGAGCCGCCAGGGGAAAGCATGACCAGGCAGCGGCGGCAGCCGGGCTTGAGGAACCGGGCGCCCTGGAACACCCAGCTCTGCCCTTCGGCGGCGGACAGGGCGTCCAGGTCGAGCACCAGCTCCCATTCAGGCTCCTCCTTGCGGTATTGCTCAAGCGTGGTGCGCCGCCAGATCCCGCGCGGATGCCCGGCGTCGCGCCAGAAGTTGTAGTAGAAGGCGCCGGCCTTGGCGATGAAGGGCAGTTTGGCCGCCGAATCGAGGATGCGCAGGATGCCGTTCTCCAGTTCCCGGTACTCGGCCCCCTGCTCCAGTTCCGCGGCCGTCTCGGCGTTGCGCTCGCGCACCCAGGCCAGGGCCTCGGCGCCGTCCACGTCCTCCAGCCAGAGGTAGGGGTCGATGGGGTCGAGCGGCGGGTTGGTCATGACGATTCCTCGGTTGCCAGTCAGCAAGAATCCTAGAACGTTTCTGCCCGGGGGCGAATCAACGGACGGGGAAGGCAGCCTCATCGCCGACCTGAAGAGCCGGCTATCCCGCGCCTGATATGCGACCCTAGCCGCAGTGCAGATGCCGGTTGACCAGCTTCTTCAAGGAATCCGCATTGCCGAAGATCTTCTCGCTCATGTTGAGGTCATCAAAGGCCTTGAGGCTGTTGGCGATGGCATCGATCAGCCCGGACGGGAACACCCCGCCGTCCTCGTAGCGGGCCCGGTCGCGCAGCAGGCAATCGGCCGATTCGAAGCAGGAGGCGGGCAGCTGTTTCAGCCCCTCCACCTTGGTGGCGTCGGCCTTGACGTATAGCTCGCCGGCCAGCTTCAGGGCTTCGGGATGCTCCAGGCCGTAGCGCCCGGCCACCGCCATGCCGGCCAGCAGGAGGTGCACGTTGGCGCTGCCGTCCGGGCTGCGCAGCTCGACGGTCTGCGGGTTCTCGTAGACGCAGGTGTCGGCCGGCTCCAGGGGGTTGGCGTTGCGCAGCATCCGGTCGCCCACGCCCAGCCAGCCCAGCGGCACGCGCACCAGCACGGAACGGTTGCGGTCGCCCCAGCAGATGCTGGTGGGCGCTTCCTGGTGCGGCACCAGGCGCAGGAAGGAGGTCGGCACGGTGTTGCCGAAGGCGGTGAGCGACTCGGCGCTCATCAGGTAGCCGGCGATGACCTTCTTGGCGGTATCGGTCAGGCCCGCGGCGTCGGCCATGACGTTGACCCCGTCCTTCATGAACCGGGTGTGCACATGCAGTCCGCTCCCGGCCTGCCCGGCGATGATCTTGGGCGCGAAGCTCACCTCCAGGTCATGCTTGTAGGCCACTTCGCGCACCGCCCACTTGGCCATCACCAGCTGGTCCGCGGCATCCTCGATGGGCACCGGCAGGAACTCGATCTCGTGCTGGACCATCTCCAGGTCGCCGGAAAGGATGTTGCCCACCTCGGCGTGGCCGTACTTGATCGTGCCGCCCATCTCGCTGATCACCTGCATGGCCTCGCGCCGCACCAGGCCCCACTTGGAGAACGGATGGGACTCGTGGTAGCCCTTCTGCTCGACGATCGGATAGATCGAGTCGATGGGCGAGAACAGGTAGTACTCCAGCTCGCCCAGGGCCTCCATGACCAGTCCGGTGCGCTGGCGCAGGGAACGCTGCGCCTTCTGCAGGATGTACTCCGGAGCGCTCTCCAGGGGCTCGCCCAGGTTGTTGTAGAAGCTGCAGATCAGGTCGAGGGTCGGCACTTCGGTGAACGGGTTGACGAAGGCGGTGCGAAACCGGGGCACCACGTAGAGGTCGCTGGAATCCGCCTGGACGAAGGGAAACAGGCTGGAACCGTCGACCCGCTCGCCCATGGACAGCACCCGCTCCAGGTGCGCCTTGCTGTTGATCACGAAGTTCAGCTTCTTCAGCCGGCCGTCCCCTGCCACATAACGGAAATTCAGCATCCGGATGTCGTTCTGCTCGATGAACCGGATGATGTCCTGCTTGGTGAAATCGCCGGCAGGTTTCTGGAGGGCCTTGACGATCTTGTTGGGGTTCAGGACGAGGCGGTCGTTCATTGCGGGTGCTCCGGGAAAGGCACGGGACGGGTTGATCAATCAGCGATAATCTTTAGTCTGAATGGTTTCCATGGGCTGTCGAGCCGGGAACCCTGCATTGTACGTTTCGTCACAGGAGCAAGGCCATGACCGGACAGGATGAACTGCAAACCTGGGAAGCCGTCGAAAGGATCCGCCAGCTGTCACCCATCGTCCATAACATCACCAACTACGTGGTCATGAACAACACCGCCAACGCCCTGCTGGCGCTCGGCGCTTCGCCGGTGATGGCCCACGCCGAAGAGGAAGTGGCCGACATGGTCGGCATCGCCTCCTCCCTGGTGATCAACATCGGCACCCTGAGCCGGGACTGGATCAAGGCCATGGGCAAGGCCGCGGAGCGCGCGGTGGAGCGGGGCCTGCCGATCGTGCTCGACCCGGTGGGCGCCGGGGCCACGCCCTATCGCACCGCCACCGCCCGGGACCTGGCGAGCGCCTTCCGGCCCGCCATCATCCGCGGCAACGCCTCGGAGATCATGGCGGTCTGCGGCGAGCAGGCCCGGACCCGGGGCGTGGACAGCGGCGCGGCCGGCCAGGACGCCCTGGCCGCCGCCCAGACCCTGTTCGAAACCTGGGGCTGCACGGTCTGCATCAGCGGGGAAACCGACTACATCATCGGCAAGACCCGTTTCCAGGTGGGCAACGGCCACCCCATGATGACCCGGGTGACCGGTCTGGGCTGCACCGCCTCGGCCCTCTGCGGCGCCTTCGCCGCCGTCACCCCGGACCCCGCCCAGGCCGCCGCCCAGGCCATGGTGGTGATGGGAGTCGCCGGGGAAATGGCCGCGGAACTGGCGGAGGGTCCCGGATCCCTGCAGGTGCGCTTCCTTGACGCCCTCTACCGCATGACCCGGGACGACCTCGCCCGGCGGATCCGGACCGGGGCCTGAAGTGCGCGGGCTGTACCTGGTCACCGACCGCGCCCTGTGCGGCGGCCGCCCCCTGGAGGAGGTTGTCGCCCAGGCGGTGGCGGGCGGCGCCGCCTGTGTCCAGCTGCGCGAAAAGGACCTCTCCACCCGGGCATTCATCGAGCTGGCCGTGGCCCTGAAGCGGCTGCTGGCCCCGGCCAAGGTGCCCCTGATCATCAACGATCGCCTGGATGTGGCCCTGGCCGCCGGGGCTGACGGCCTGCACGTGGGCCAGGAGGACATGCCCTGCGAGCTGGTGCGGCGGTTCCTGGGCCCCCGGGCCGTCATCGGCCTGTCGGTGGAGACCTGGGAGGACGTGGAGCGCGCCCAGGACCAGGACGTCGACTACCTCGGCGTCAGCCCGGTATTCCCGACCCCCACCAAGACCGACACCAAGGCCGCCTGGGGCCTGGAAGGCATCCGCCGGATCCGCGCCTTCTCGCGCCACCCCCTGGTGGCCATCGGCGGGCTGAATCAGGCCAACGCCGCTGCGGCGGTCCAGGCCGGAGCCGAAGGCATCGCCGTGGTTTCCGCCATCTGCGCCAGCGCCGACCCCAGGCTGGCCGCCCGGGACCTGGCCGGACGGATCGAGGCGGCGCTCCGCGCCAGATGAACCCGAGGGGGACTGATGATCGAGCATCTTCTCCGCCTTTTTGACCACATGGAATGGGCCGACCGGCGCATCCTGGCCTCGCTGGGGCAGAGCCCCGCGCCTCCGCCGAAAGCGCTCACCCTGCTCGCCCATCTCGCGGGCGCGGAGCGGATCTGGCTCTGCCGGGTCCGCAGGGAGGACAGCTCCCGGTTCGCCGTGTGGCCTCCCGACCTGACCCTGGCGCAGTGTGCCGAACTTCTGGAGGCGAACCACACCGGCTACCAGACCTTCCTGCGCACCGTCGCCCCTGCCGATCTGTCCGTCCGCGTCCCATACCGGAGCAGCAAGGGTGACGCCTTCGAAACGGCCCTGGAGGATATCCTCCTCCACGTGGCGCTCCACGGCGCCTACCACCGGGGCCAGATTTCCGCCCTGGTCCGGGGCGCGGGGCTGGAGCCGGCCAGCACCGATTTCATCGCCTTCGCACGCGCCTAGCGCAGGTCGAACCAATCGATGCCTCCGCCCGCGGCTTCGTCCACCGCCTCAGCGTATCCGGCATCCGCGTAGCGCATGACCCCGATGCTGGTGTCGTTGGTGAGCGCACGGGAAAGCCGCAGATCGGCCGTTCCGGTGCCGTCGGCGATCAACGTCACGCCGGCGGAGGTCATGAAGCCGCTGGAGCCGCCGCCGAGCGGGTCGACCAGATGAAATCCTCCTGCCCCTTCTGGGACAGGGAGTGCACCTGGGCATCGATGGCCCCGGGCAGGATCAAGGCCCGGCCGAGATCGTGCCGCTCGCGGGCGGCCGGCGCCGCTCCGCGTCCGACCAAGGCCACCAGGCCGTCGCGGACCGCGACGAAGCCGTGGTCGACGACCTCCCCGGGCAGCACCACCGTGCCGGTGAGCAGGAGATCGAAATCGGACATGGGCCGCCCCTTCAAAGAAATGAACCTGATGTTACACGATGCGGCTAATTTCCCACATGGAGTTAATGATCAGAATCAAAAATTCGAAGGCAAGGTGGCGCGGGAACGCGGCGCCATCGGCGACGCCAATTACCCTGTTCCGGATATCGCCCGCACGGTAGCCTGATGAGATCCATCATCCAGAATCGGAATGCAGGTGTTCGCTTTTCTCCGTCCCTTCCTGCCGTCGACCCTGCGCATGCAGCTCATGCTGGTCCTGCTGCCGGTGGTTGGACTGCCCATCGTCGCCACCGGCTACATGCTCCGGGTGCGCGGGCTCCAGGCCATCATCGAGGAGAAGCGGGTGCACCTGCAGGGGGTGGACGCCCTGCTGGCCCAGCATCTCCAGGATCTGGGCGGCTACCGCGGCCTGCTGGCCGACACTCCCGGCGCCGCCGTCGACCGGGATGGCCAGATCCGCCTGCTCAACAGCCGCCTGCGCGGCTACACCGACCAGGTGGCCCGGGCCTTCCCCGGCGTCGGCGTCGGCTTCTTCAACCTGGAGCTCAACGCGATCATCACCTACGGCCCCAGCAGCCAGTACGGCAAGACCGTCGGCATGACCATCCCGAGCGACCACCCGGGCTGGAAGGTCATGGCCAGCGGCACCGCCATGACCGTGAGCGGGGCCCTGGTGCGCGGCAACATCATGAACGCCATGCTGCCCATCAAGGACCGCGGCCAGGTGGTGGGCTACATCTGGGCCAACGAACTGCTGGACGCCATCGACCAGCAGGCCCATGCCATGAGCCGCGCCGTCCGCTCCATGACCATCCTCGGGCTGGCGTTCTCCCTGGCCGTGGTGTTCTTCGTCATCGCCCAGCTGACCAGCAACATGGAGAAGATCAAGCGCGGCCTGGCGCGCCTGGCCTTCGACCTCAAGGCGCCGATCCCGCCCATCAAGGGCGAAATCGGCGAGATCGCCGAGGCCATCAACAAGCTGGCCCAGGTCCTGCTGGAAACCCAGTCCATGCATCACAACATCCTGGACAGCCTGTCGGATGCGGTGATCACGGTCGACGCCCGGAACAACGTCTCGTACATCAACCCCGCCGGATGCGAGCTGTTCCGCTGCCAGGCCGGCGAGGTGCTCGGCAAGCCATACCTGAGGCTGTTCCTCGACGATCCCCACTTCTCCAACCTGCTGCTCGACACCCTGGAGAGCGGCCGGGAATACCGCGGGGTCGAGTTCGATTTCCTGCTGCCGCACCACACCCCCCACATCCTGGCCAGCAGCAGCCAGCTGTTCGACGGGCGGGGGCATTCCCTGGGCGTAGTGGCGATCATCCGCGACATCAGCGAGACCCGCTCGCTCCGGCAACAGGTGGCGCGCGCCGACCGGCTGGCGGCGGTGGGCGAGGTGGCCGCCGGCATCGCCCACGAACTGCGCACCCCGCTCACCTCCATCCGCGGGTTCGTCCAGTTCCTGCAGGGCTCCACGGATCCCCGGGAATGGCAGCAGTACGGCGACATCATCATCCGCGAAGTGGACGGCATGAACCGCATCATCTCCGAGCTGCTCAGCCTGGTCCGCCCGCACCCGCTGAACCTGGTGGCCACCGACCTGAACCAGCTGGTGGAGGAGACGCTCCTGCTGGCCCGGGAAAACACCAGCAAGGGCCGGATCGCCTTCGTGATCGAGCTGTCCGCGCACCTTGAGCCGGTCATGGTCGACCGGGGCCAGATCAAGCAGGTCCTGCTCAATGTCCTGGTCAACGCCACCCAGGCCATCGACGGACCAGGCAAGGTCCAGGTCACCACCGCCCCGCTCGGCCCGGACGGGGTCAGCATCCGGGTGAGCGACAACGGCTGCGGCATCCCCGAAGCGGTGCGCGAACGGATCTTCGATCCCTTCTTCTCCACCAAGCCCACCGGCACCGGGCTGGGCATGGCCATTGCTCGGCGCATCATCGAAGACCATCATGGCCGTATCGAAGTCGACAGCACGGAGGGGGAAGGGAGTTCCATCACCCTGATCCTGCCCTGCCTTGCGGAAGAGACCCCCCATGAAAGCTGACTACCAGATCCTGATCGTCGACGATGACGAGAGCATCCGCACCCTGCTGTCCGCCGTGCTGGCCAGGGAGGGGTTCCAGACCGTGGCCGCCAGGGACGGGGAGGAAGGGCTGGGCCTGTTCCGCTCCAGGTCGCCGGACATCGTCCTGATGGACATCCGCATGCCGGGCATGACCGGTATCGAGGCCATGCGGGCCATGCTGGAGCTGCGCCCGGGCGCCGCGGTGATCCTGATGACCGCCTACGCCGATCTGGATACCGCGGTGCAGGCCATCAAGAGCGGGGTGTTCGACTTCATCATCAAGCCCTTCGACCTGGCCGAAATCAGCCTGCTGGTGAACCGCGCCTACCAGATCCGCGAGATGCGCCGGGAGATCGGGATCCTCAAGCAGGAACTGTCCGAAGGCTTCCAGTACAACCGGATCATCACCCAGGACCCGGCCATGCAGGCCCTGTGCGACTCGGTGCTGCGCATCGCCGCCAGCAGCGCCACCGTGGTCCTCCATGGGGAAAGCGGGGTCGGCAAGGAGCTGCTGGCCACCTCCCTGCACTACAACAGCCCCCGCGCCGAGCGGCCCTTCGTCAAGGTCAATTGCGCCGCCATCCCGGAGGGACTGCTGGAGAGCGAGTTCTTCGGCCACGAGCGGGGCGCCTTCACCGGCGCCGTGGCCCGCCGCACCGGCCGTTTCGAGCATGCCGACGGCGGCACCCTGTTCCTCGACGAGATCGGCGAGCTGCCCCTGGCGCTCCAGGTCAAGCTGCTGCGGGTCATCCAGGAACGCGAATTCGAGCGGGTGGGCGGCAACAAGACCATCCGGGTGGACGTGCGCGTGGTGGTCGCCACCAACCGGAACCTGGACGAGCTGGTGGCCGCGGGCACCTTCCGCAAGGATCTCTACTACCGGCTCAACGTCGTCAGCCTGGCGGTGCCGCCCCTGCGCCAGCGCCCCGCCGACATCCTGCCGCTGGCCTCGCACTTCCTGCGCAAGTTCACCACCGAGCACCGCCGCGAGATCGACGGCTTCGACGACCATGCCCTGGCGCTCATGCAGCGCTATGCCTGGCCGGGCAACGTGCGGGAACTGGCCAACGCGGTGGAGCGCGCGGTGGTCATGAGCACCGGCAACACGGTCTTCGCCGAAGACCTGCCGCTGCCCGTCCTGCACGCCTCCCGCCACCCGACCACGGACGAAGCGCGGCAGCAGACCCTCAAGGAACTGGTGCGCGGCTTCGAGACCAAGGCCATCATCCAGGCGCTGGAGCGGAACCGGGGCAACCGTTCCCACACCGCCGCCGAGCTGGGCATCAGCCGGCGCGCCCTGCTCTACAAGCTGCACGAATTCAACCTGGAGGACGGCGAGTGCGCAATTCCCGGAGCGCCCTGTGAATGAAACTGCGCAGCGGGCGGCCGGACTGGGCCAAGCCATGGCGTGTTAATTGATGGCCCACTGATCGTTAAAAATTAGGCATGGTTCCTGCTGGAGGGTTCGAATCCCCTTCCAGCTTCAGGAGCAACCCCATGAGCGTCCCCTGCAAACGGATCACCTACGCGCAACTACGGTCGCATTTCCACGACGGTATGAGCATTCTCTTCGGCGGTTTCATGGGGATCGGCACCCCGGACGGCATTGTCCGGGAGCTGCTGGCCTCGGGCGTGAAGGACCTGACCCTCATCGGCAACGACACCGCCATGGTGGACACCGGGGTGGGCATCCTGGTGGCCAACCACAGGGTCAAGAAGGTGATCGCCTCGCACATCGGCACCAATCCGGAAACCGGCAGGCAGATGATCGCCAAGGAGCTGGACGTGGACCTGGTGCCCCAGGGCACCCTGGCCGAGCGCATCCGCTGCGGCGGGGCCGGCCTGGGCGGCGTGCTCACCCAGACCGGGGTCGGCACCATCGTCGAGGAAGGCAAGAAGAAGATCACCCTGAACGGCGTCAACTACCTGATCGAAACCGCGCTCCGGGCCGACCTGGCGATCCTCAAGGCGCACCGGGCCGACGCCAAGGGCAACCTGGTCTACCAGCGCGCCGCGCGCAACTTCAATCCGGTGGTGGCCATGGCGGCCGACTATGTGGTCGCGGAAGTGGACGAGCTGGTGCCGGCCGGGGAAATCGACCCGGAACTGGTGATGACCCCGGGGGTGCTGGTG
>Ga0316230_1001029_pt1 | contig 32359 bp, 36 predicted proteins | sample TBH18025metaG_FD_206004 | JGI IMG/M metagenome (GOLD analysis project Ga0316230, IMG submission 206004) | Freshwater microbial communities from Trout Bog Lake, Wisconsin, USA - TBH18025 | ecosystem: Environmental > Aquatic > Freshwater > Lake > Hypolimnion/Profundal zone | place: USA: Wisconsin...
GGATGGCCGTGCTGCCCTTCGATGCCATCGTCGAAGGCGACATCATGGACAGCAACGCAGTGGCCACCGCCATCCGCCAGGTACTCGCCGAGCAGAAGATCAAGGCCAGGGACGTGGCGATCTCCGTGGCCGGCCAGCAGGTGATGGTCAAGAAAGTGACATTCCCGCTCATGAGCCCGGCCGAGCTGGCCGAGTCCGTGCGCTGGGAGGCCGAGAGCTTCTTCCCCGCGGGGCAGGGGCTGGACGCCTACGCGCTGGACTTCGCCGTGCTTGAGGAGCGCCCCGCCGACGGCAACATGGACGTCGTGCTGGTGGCCTGCCGCAAGGACAAGATCGAGGCCTACCTCAGCTGCGTGGCCATGGCCGGCGCCAAGCCGGTGCTGGTGGACGTGGACGTGTTCGCCATCCAGAACCTCTATGAGATCACCGCGAGCGAGGGCGCCCGCGACGAAGTGGTTGCCCTGGTGAATATCGGTGCCCAGTTCACCAACCTAACCATGCTGGTCGGGCGCAAGTCGCTGTTCTGGCGGGATATCGCCTGGGGCGGCCATCGCTTCACCGACAAGCTCATGGAAGACTGGGGCATCTCCCGGGAGGCCGCGGAGCAGCTGAAGGAGGGGGTCGCGGCCGAGGGCCGCACGCCCGAAGAGGTGGAGCCTTCGCTGTCCGCCATCTCCGACAGCTTCGCCGACGAGCTGGGCCGGACCATCGACTTCTTCCGCTCCAGCTTCAAGGTGGACCGGCTGGACCGGGTGCTGCTCGCGGGCGGCAGCGCAAAGGTGATCCATCTCCCCGACATCCTGGGGGAACGGCTCCGGGTTCCGGTGGACCGGCTGGATCCGTTCCAGTCGGTTGAAGTGGACGAGAGGAGCGTGGATCCCGCCGTGGTCCGTGACATCGGCTGCACCGCCGCCGTGGCGGTTGGATTGGCTTTGCGCCAAGTGGGGGACCGATGATCAAGATCAACCTGCTGGGAGACACCCTCGCCCAGGTCGCCGGCAAGAAACAGGAAAAGGCCGAGGCCGTCCAGGTCTACGCGGAAGGGGCGGGCGCCGGGCGCTCCAACTTCCCCCTGGTCGGCGTGCTGCTGGGGGTGATCCTGACCTCCCTCGGCGGCGTCTACTACGTCTGGCTCAACGGCAAGGTGGAGCGGGCGCGCCAGGAGCAGGTGGAGCTCCAGGCCAAGAAAAAGGAACTGGAGAAATACATCCAGCTGGAAAAGACCTTCCGGGCCCAGAAGGAATCCTTGCAGAAGAAGAAGGAAGTCATGCTGGCCCTCAAGACCGCCCAGGCGCTCCCCGTGCACCTGATGGAGGAACTGGCCAACTGCCTGCCGGACGACGTCTGGTTCAAGGAGATCAGCCAGAAGGGCATGAACATCAGTATCAAGGGCGAAAGCAGCAGCTTCGAGGCCATCAACCAGTTCCGCAACCGCCTGCTGGAAAAGAACAAGTGGTTCCAGAACGTCCAGTATCCAGCGGCGAACAAGAAGGATCGCACGGTTGAATTCACCATTTCCTGCGATTTGAAGAATTCCGCCTGAGGCCGCCCATGAACTCGCAACTGCAAAAACAGATCCTCATCGGCGGCATGTCCGGCCTGCTCATCCTTGTCCTCATCTATTTCTTCCTCGGCGGCAAGCGGGACGACCTGACGGCCTTGAAGGCCACCAACGCCGGCCTGACGGCGGACGTGAACCGCGGCTACGCCCTCAAGGACATCTACGAAAAACTCAAGGTGGAAGTGGCCGCGCAGGAAAAGTTCATCGAGGACCTGATCCGCATCATGCCCACCGAAGCGGACCGGGGCGAACTGCCCTACCGGGTCAAGAAACTGGCCGACGCCGCGGGCATCGAACAGGTCTCGTTCTCCCTGCTGCCGCCCAGCCCGAAGGAATACTACACGGAGTATCCCGTCCAGTTCACCTTCCGGGCCGGATACCACACACTGGGGCAGTTCACCTCGCTGGTTTCCGGCTACGCCAAGATCATCAACATCTCGGACCTGCAACTGACCCGGGTTGCCGGCAACACCCTCTACCCGGTCAACGCCTCGTGCAAGGTCAGCGCCTTCGTCTACAACCCGGCCAAGCCGGCGCCCGCGCCCGCCGCGGGGGCCCCCAAGCCCGCAACCGCGCCAGCGGCCAAGAAGAAAGACCAAGGAGACTGAGCCCAATGCCACGCATCCTGTCCATGCTCGCAGCCCTGGCGCTCGGCCTTCAACTCGGTGCCCAGGGCACGCCTGCGCCGGCGGCGAAGCCCGGCGCCTCGGTGGCCACGCCCGCCCAGTCGGCCATTCCGGCCGACATCAACACCGAGGATCTCCTGGTCATCAACGCCACGCCGTATCATCCCACCCTGGTGCGGGATCCCTTCGCGACCCCCACCGACGCCGAGCAGTCCAACAAGGGCGACCTGGTGGACGATATCGCCGTCAAAGGCCGGGTCGTCTCCGCCGGCAGGACCATGGCGGTGGTTTCGGACGCCCGCGGCAACATGCGCATGCTGCCGGTCGGTTACAAATTCCGCGACGGCGTGCTGATCGCCATCGATGACAAGTCGGTCACGTTCCATCAATGGGATCCCAGTGGAACCAACACCAGGATCTATCGGACAGTCGTCAAAATTTACAAGCGCGAGGAGGCTAAACGATGAATGCTCGCCTGTGTTCCTTGCTGGTGGCGGGGGGCGTCGTTCTGGCGGGGATCCAATCTGGATCTCTCCACGGAGCCGTCCTTGACGCGGTCAATCCCAGCCCGATCTCCACGCTGAAGAGCGCGGCCTTCCTTCCCGCCCCGGGCGAAGGCGCCCTGCTGCAACTGGCCATTCCCGGCTACCAGGGTGTTCCCAGGGTGCAGGTGCTCGCGCATCCCAGCCGGATCGTGGTGGACCTTCCCGGCGTGGATCGCGGAGCGGCCCTGTCGAAAAAGGAAATGAAGGGGCTCACCAGCCCCATGGTCCTGCGCTGGCGGGTGGCCCAGTTCACGGTGCAGCCCGAACTGACCCGCGTCGTGCTGGAAGTCAAGGCCGGCACCACGGCTGAGGTGAGCAGCGGCCCGGACGGCGTCACCATCGCGCTGAATCCCGGCCGGGGCCCGGTCCTGGCCCAGCTGCGCCAGGCCCCGGACCAGCCGGCCCAGGCCGCGCTTCAGCCCGCGCCGGAAACCCTTGCGGCCCCGCCGGTCCCGCCGGCGGTGGCGCAGCGGCCTGAACCCGCGCCAGCCCCGGTGCAGCTCGCCGTGCCGCCGGTGCAGATCGCCGCCGCGCCCGCGCCGGCCGCCCCCCTGCCCGCGCCGCCGGCGCAGGCCGAAGCGAAGCCCGCGCCGCTGGCGCTGGCCGCGGTGAAGCCCGAGCTGCCGCCCTTGTCGCCGCTGCCGTCCCTCAATGCCCCGTTCCAGACCCTGCCGTCCCTGGCGGTGAACACCCTGCTGCCCGCCACCCCGGTGGTGGCCCAGGATGCCCCCATGGTCGCCAGCCCCGCCGCCCGCAATGCCGAACCCCGCAAGGACGGGCGCGGCGGCCGGACCCTCGGCGACAGCGGCGCGCGCTACACCGGCACCCGCATGACCATCGACGTGGTGGGCACCGACCTCACCAGCTTCTTGCGCATCATCGCCGACACCGCGCACCTGAACCTGATCGTCGACCAGGACGTCCAGGGCATCTACACCTTCAAGTTCACCGACACCCCCTGGGACCAGGTGCTGGACGTGATCCTGAAGCACGCCGGCCTGGGCAAGGAGATCAGCAACGGCATCATCCGCGTGGCCAAGGTCGAGAAGCTCCAGAAGGAGGAGGAGGACCGCAAGCGCCTGGACGACGCCAAGGCGCTCTCCGGCGAGACCCAGAGCATCACCCGGCCGCTGTCCTTCGCCAAGGCCTCCGAGGCCAAGGCGATCCTGGACAAGGTCCTCACCAAGCGGGGCAGCCTGATCATCGACGAGCGCACCAACACGCTGATCATCACCGACCTGCCGCGCAACCTCCCGCTGATCGACGACCTGATCGCCCAGCTGGACATCCAGATCCAGCAGGTGCAGATCGAGGCCCGGGTGGTGGAAGCCACCAAGAACTGGCAGCAGGCCTTCGGCGTCCAGTGGCCCACGGCCAATTCCGGCAGCACCAATCTGACCGTCAACAACACGGCGGCGGTCTGGGGCACCACCAACGGCCCCTCCTGGAACAGCATCAACAACCTGCAGTCGAACGGCAGCAACGGCGTCATGGGCGCCTTCTCGCCCGGGCAGACCGGGGTCACCGACATCCAGGGACCGGCCGGCCAGTTCTGGCTGTCCTTCCTGAGCAACCGCCTGAGCGTCAACGTGATCCTGCAGGCCCTGGAATCCGAGGGCGTGATCAAGATCATCTCCTCGCCCAAGGTCGTGACCCAGAACAACAAGAAGGCCAAGGTCCTCTCCGGCCAGAAGATCCCCTATCCGGCCCAGCAGGCGGGCAGCAGCTCCGGCGCCATCACCGTGTCCTTCGCCGAAGCCAACCTGTCCCTGGAAGTGACGCCGCAGATCACCAATGACGGGACCATCCTCATGGATGTCCATGTGGAAAAGTCCGAGGCCGACTTCAGCAACCAGGTGGCCGGAACCCCCACCATCACCCAGAAGCTGATCGAGACCCAGGTCCTGGTGAAGGACGGCGGAACCGCCATCATGGGCGGCGTCTACAAGAACACCAACAGCACCTCCACCACCGGCGTGCCGTTCCTGGCCAAGCTGCCGATCATCGGCTTCCTGTTCCGGAACAAGATCGACAAGGACGCCAACGACGAACTCCTGATCTTCATCACCCCGCGGGTGCTTAAGAATTAGGAACAAACTACTTGATGTGTTCAGGGCCCCGAAACGGGGCCCTGAACTTTGTTGGATCGACCCTGGGCCTACTTCGCGCTGATCGGCAGGGTGCGCACCAGGCGTTTGCAGGTGTTGCAGAGGATGGTGTAAGTGTCCGGCTGCTCGAAGTGGTACTTGAAGCCGGGGCCCTCCATGGGGGTCTGGTCGGCTTTTTCCAGCCTGCCGAAATGATATTCGGCGATGCGCACGCTCTGGGGGGCGGTAAGGTCAGCGCCGCAGTTGGGACATGAGATGGCAGCCATGCTTGCTCCTGAGTAAAGGGATGAAATCTACCTGATGAAAAGGTACCAGATGCCGAAAACCAGGAGGCCGAGAAAAAGCATTCCGGCCACAAGCCGCAGGATCACCTTGCCAATTCTATAGGCAAGCCAGAGCAGAAGCATCACGCATACGACACCGATGACCATCTGGAAGGGGGTGAGCGGCGGCCCGGAGACCCGGGTCACCGACACGACCTCCGTCCCATGGCTATGAACAGCAGGCACTGCCTGGGTTGTCATACTCGATCTCCAATCATATCTGCCACCGAATGTCCCAGTGTATCCCGGCTGCGGCACGCTGCGGCGGATGCTGGTACCATGGATTTCCCCCCAAACCGGAATCGGCCCCGGGTAGCTTTCCGACGCTGCAAGCTGGAATCCATCACTCATGCTCATCGACTATTCAGCCATCACCCATCCGGGCCTGGTCCGCAAGAACAACGAGGACGCCTACCTGGTCAGTGCTCTGGACGGCGAAGAGCCCCTGGTGAACGGGTTGCGCCCGCATTCGCCGATCCGCCAGAACGGCATCCTCGCGGCGGTGGCCGACGGCATGGGCGGCGCCGCCACGGGCGAGATCGCCTCGCGGGAAGGGGTCGCCTCCATGGCCGTGAACCTGTTCGGCCGCTGGGGCCGGTTCCCCGCCGCCAAAGCGGTGGAGGCCGATCTGCTGCGCGCCCTGACCCGCGCGGCCGAGGCCGCCTCCAGCGCGGTGGCCAGCTACGCGGCCACCGAGCGGGCTTCCCGCGGGATGGGCTCCACCCTCACCGCCGCCGTCGTCTGGAACGGCCACGCCTACCTGGCCCAGGTGGGCGACAGCCGGGCCTACCTGTTCCGCGCCGGCAGGCTGGTCCAGCTCACCGAGGACCAGACCCTGGTGCGCGAACTGATCAACCAGGGCAGCCTCACCCCCGAGCAGGCCCGGGTGCACCCCCAGCGCAGCGTCATCACCCAGGCCCTGGGCGGCCCGGATCCGATCCGGGTGGTCCTGGGCAAGGCCACCCTGCGCCGGGGCGACCGGCTGCTGCTGTGCACGGACGGCCTGCACGGCGAACTCACCGACGAGCGGCTGGAGCAGATCCTGGGCCTGGGCCTGCCCAGCCAGGAGACCCTGGACCGGATGCTGGAGGAGGCCCTGGCCAAGGGAGGCCGGGACAATATCACCGCGCTGCTGCTGGAACTGGCCGATCCGGCCTTTCCAGTGCCGCTGGCGGACGAGGCGATCCGGGTGGTGGAGCCGGCGCCGCCGGCGGCGCCGGAGCCCCAGCGCCTGCTGGACCGGCTTGGACGCATCCTAGGGAGAAAATCATGAGTCTTTTGCAAGGCACCCTTTCGTTCCGGCGCTTCCTGGTGCTGGGCCCGGTCCCGTCCGAGGCCGATCTGCTGGAAGGACTCCGCCAGGACGCCTACCGGCCGTTCGAGGATGGCGCCGAGGAGGAACGGATGGGCTGGTGCGATTGGCGCAACCTGCTGATCTGCCCGCCCGACGCGGACTGGGTCAGCCAGGAGCGGTTCGCCATCTTCAGCCTGCGCATGGACACCCGCAAGGTGCCCGCCGCCCTGCTCAAGGCCCACGTGGACCTGAAGCTGCAGAGCCTGCAGAAGGAGAAGGACCTGGCCTTCATCGGCAAGGAGGCGCGCACCTCGCTCCAGGACGAAGTGAAGGCCGATCTGCTGCGCAAGGTGCTGCCCACGCCGAGGATTTCCGAGGTGGCCTGGGACCTCAAGGGCGGCATGCTCTGGACCACGGCTTCCTCCAGCAAGACCCAATCGGCGCTCATTGAGTTGTTCATCAAATCCTTCGGTTGCGAACTGCAGCCGCTGGCGCCCCTGCTCCTGGCCGGGCGCCTGCTGCCCAGGGTCTCGGTGGAATCCCTCATGGCGCTGGAACCCTTCGACCTGACCCTGGAGACCGCATGAAACCGATGGAACTCGTTGAACAAGGCCGCTTCCTCGGCGAGGAGTTCCTCCTTTGGCTGTGGATGCGCGGGCTCGCCGAAGGCGGCACCAGCGGGCTCGAAGGCGACCAGTCGGCCTGTTTCGTGGACGACTCGGTGCAGCTGGTCACCGAGCGCGGCGACGTCAAGGAGCTGAGCCTGCGCAAGGGCAACCCGGCCGAAAGCCGGGAGGCCTTCGAGGCCCTGTCCCGGGGCATGCGGCCGGCCAAGGCCAAGGTCCGGCTGCTGTCCGGCGACATGGAATGGACGTTCACCCTGTCCGCCGCCGGGCTGGAGATCAGCACGCTCAAGCTGCCGCCGACCCAGTCCAAGGACAACCAGGGACGGGTGGCCGACCGGCTGTTCCTGCTGGAGGAGGGCATGACCCACCTGGAGCGGCGCTTCGAAGCCTTCCTGGAGGCCCGCACCCAGGATGCCGAGCAACTCCAGGACACACTGCGGGCCTGGTTGCGCCAGGGGCTCGAGGGGCTGGTGGGGGCCGTCGCCGACGACCTGCCATGGCAGGGCTGAAAACAGCCTGGTTCGCGCTGGCCCTGGCCGCTCCGGCGGTGCTGGCCGGCGCGCCCTTGCCCGCCGTGGCCACGGCCGAAGTGAAGGCGCTGCTCCCCGAGGGCGGCAGCGCCCGGGTCAGGCTGGTGTTCAAGCAGGGCGTCCAGGTGCAGACCAGCGGCCTGCCGCCCGGGTTCCTGCCCAAGGGGGCCGATCCCGCCGCCTGGGCCGCCTTCCAGGACCTCAGCCCGCAAGGCAAGCTTTGGGCCCTGCGCGCCCTGTTCCCCAAGGACACCTGGGCTCCGGAGCAGGTCACGCACCGGGTGCGCTGGCCGGAACTGGAGTCGGTCTGGCTCATGGCGTCGCTGTTCCTGGGCCACGGCCAGCACTACGACCGGCTGCAGGCGGCCAACCCGTCCAATCCCGAGAAACTCAAGGCAGGGGATATCTGGATCATCCCCAGGGTCCAGCTGGCGGAGGATCTGGGCGGGGAGACCCCGGCCCAGCTCAAGCGCGGTGCGCCCGAGGACGGCCTGGACGACGAGGCGCGGGTGGTGGCGTTCCGGGCGATGCTCAGTTTCGGCCAGGACCCGGAAGGCAAATACGCCGCCTACCGCATCCGCAAGGGCGAGGCCCTGTACTCCAGCGTGGTGATGCGCTACACCGACCAGGTGGACCCCCAGGGGGTGAACGACCTGGCCCAGGTGATCGCCCGGCGCAGCGGCATCGCCGACGTCCGGAGCATCCAGCCGGGCACCCTGGTGAAGATCCCCATCGAGGCCCTGGCCAGCCCGTTCCAGCCCGAGGGGACGGTAGCCCTGGCCGAGGAGCGCGAAGTGCGGGCCGAGGTGCGGCGCATCCCGCGGGTCGCCGCCGGGGCCCGGCTCAAGGGCATCCGCATCGTGCTGGACGCCGGCCACGGCGGCATCGACAAGGGCGCCATGGCCAACGGCGTGTGGGAATCGGACTACGTCTACGACATCACCATGCGGGTCCGGCGCCTGCTGGAGCAGGGCACCGCCGCCACGGTCTCCTGCACCATCGTCTACCCCAGCCTGGGCTTCAACACCCGCGAGCTGATCAAGGCCCCCAGCTCCGACGCCCAGATCCTGACCACGCCGCCGTTCGCCAACGACGGCGAGAGCCCGGTGGCCGTGAGCGTGCACCTGCGCTGGGTGCTGGCCAACCACCTGTTCACCGCGTTCAACCGCACCGGGGACCGGCAGAAGACCTTGTTCATCAGCTTCCATGCCGACAGCCTGCACCCCTCGGCCCGGGGCACCATGGTCTATGTGCCCGGCGCCGTGGGGGTGCCCGCCGCCTTCAGCCTGCCCGCGACCCGGACGGTCCGGGTGCTGGAGGGCGACGGCGCCCGGGTCGCCTTCAGCCCGCGCGAGCGGCTCCAGGGCGAGGCGCGCAGCCGGCTGTTCGCCGAAAGCCTGCTGCAGGCCCTGCAGGACGACGGCATCCGCACCCACGAAAACCGGCCGATCCGCAACGTGGTCCTGCGCGGCGGCAAGAGCTTCATCCCGGCGGTGATCCGCTACAGCAACGCCGCCACCAAGGTGCTGCTGGAGGTGCTCAACCTCACCAACCGCGAGGATGCCGGCAACCTCCAGGATCCGGCCTTCCGGGAGCAGTACGCCCGGGCGGTGGTCAAGGGGATCCAGGCGTATTATCGCAAATGAGGTTCGAGTGATCGTCTACGCGCGCATCAACCAGATCGGCTGGGTCCACCTGTGGCCCTCGCGGGAGGCCTTCGAGGCCGGCGAAGCCTCCATTCACTTCTTCAATTCACGCAACGATCCCCGCTGGGCGGAACTGGTGCTGGACGAGGACCAGCGGGCCCGGCTGGCGGCGGGGGAACTGGTGGCGCTGGAGGATCCGGGCTACCTGGATGACTAGGGCGCGCCCAGCCGCTGGCTCAGGGCCAGCCGCTCGTTCTTGAAGGCGGGATCGTCACCGGCCAGCTTGAGGGTCGCCAGGGCCGGGGCGGTCTGGCCCAGACGGGCCTGGCAGGTGGCGCGCATGAGCAGCACCCAGCCCCGGTTGGCGGGCTGGGGGTCGCTGGGGTAGCGGGCCAGGGCGCCGCGCCAATCCCCGGTCCGGACCCGCAGGTCGCCGGCGAGGATGGCCAGGGGCTCCCGGTCGGGGCCTTTTTCCGGAGCGCGGGCCAGCCAGGTCTCCACCTCCTTGAGGCGCGCCGCCGGGGGCTCCCCCGTACCGGCCGGGCGGCTCAGGTAGTTCAACAGGGCCCGGACCCGCTCCGGGCCGGCCGAGGCCTTGGCCAGGGCGGCCCGGGCGCCGGCCCAGTCATGCAGGGCCAGTTCCGCCTGGGCGCGGATCAGGCTTTCCCCGGGGCCTTCGCCCTTGCCCGGCAGCAGGTCCAGGGCCGCCTTCGGATTGGAGGAGCTGGTGCCCTCCAGGGCCGCCTTGAGCAGGGCCGTCCGTTCCGCGGGCGGGGCGAGCGGCAGGATGGCCTTGGCGGCCTCAGGCAGCCCGCCCAGGGCCAGGCGCCGGGTCAGGCCCAGGCGCAGCTCCGGGGTGAGGCAGCGGATGCCTTCCGCGTCCAGGTAGGGCAGGAGCGGGGCCACCTGATGCCGGTCCAGGAGCTGCTGGGTCCAATGACGCATGGCCTCGGTGCGCAGTTCGTCGGCCGGTGGCCGCTCGGGCGGTGTCGGATGCAGGGCCCGGTTCTGGGCCACAGCCGCCAGGACCTCCTCCCAGCGCCCGTCCTTGAGCGCGATCCGCCCCCTGACCAGGGCCGCCTGCCGGGCCGGACCCTCCTTCAGGGCGTCCTTGTTCAGGCGGGCCAGGAGTTCCTGGGCGGCCGGGAAGCCTTCGGCCTCCTTGCCGTGCAGCTTGCCGTCAGTCAGCAGGCTGGCCAGGGCCAGCCGGGCCTCGTCGGCCTCGGGGGCCGCCTGGCCGGTCTGGATCAGGTGCTGGAAGGCCTCGGCCGCGCCACGGGCGTCTCCGGTCGAGCCCAGCAGCTTGGCCCAGTCCAGGTCCACGCGCAGGATCCGGGGCCCATTGGGGAACACCAGGTGATATTCCTTGAGCGTGGCCTCCGCCTCCGCCTTCTGCTGGCCGGCGCACTGGGCCTCCAGGATGCCGACCAAGCCCTTTTCGCTGGGCCTGGCATCACCAAGGGGCTTCATGGCTTTGAGGATGGGGCCGGCCTGGCCGGACCGGCCCTGCTCGGCCAGGCACCAGAGCAGAAGCTCCTGGCTGCGGCGCTGGGATTCGGCCGGCAGATCGGCATCCAGCGCCTTGTGCAGCCGGGACTCCGCCTCCTGGTAGCGCTTTCGGTCAGCCGCGGCCTCGGCCATGATCACCTGGCCCTCGGCCAGGTACGGCGACCGCGGCCAGACCTGTTCCAGCTTGCGGAAGGTGGCGGCGGCCTGGGCGGTCTTGCCCAGACGGTCTTCCAGCAGGCCCTGGACCCCCAGGACGCGTTCCCGCTCCGGCGCCAGGCTGGATTTGAAATGATGGATCTGAAGGCGCTTGAGCACCTCGGCCAGGACCTTCGGGTCGTTCGAGGCCATGCCGGTCTTGGCCAGGGCCTCGGTCTGGGTGTCGGTGAGCCGGGCTTCGGGCGCGCCCTGCTGGGCCTGGGCCGCGGGGTGCGCCAGCAGCAGGGTCGACAGGATCAGCGTCTTCACGTGAGCCATTTTGACAGCAGGCTCTTCTTGGCCGCCTCGAATTCCTCGTCGGTGAGCTGGCCGCGCGTGTGCAGGTTGGCGAGGTCGTGCAGTTCCTTCAGGTCCTTGCGCCCTGAGGCGGGTTCCGGGGTCATCACCTGGGCCAGCATCTCCATGCGCCCCTGGATGGTCTCCATGGATTCCACCCGCTGGGTCAGATCCCGGACCTGGGTCTTGAGGGCGTCCCGTTCCACGATCAGGTGGGTGCGCTCGACGATGCGCCGAAGGGTCTGGCGGAACGATTCCAGCTGCAACGGCTTGTTCACCAAGCCATAGGCGCCCCGGTCCATGGCCTCGGTGGCCTCGCGCAGCGTGCCGTAGCCGCTGAGGACCAGCACGGTGCAGCTGGGGTTGCGCTGCAGCGCGGTGCGCAGCACATCCATGCCGGATTTGCCCGGCATGACCAGATCCGTGAGCACCAGCTCGAAGGGCGGCGCGGCCTGGAGCAGCAGCGTTTCGGCCTCCTCCCCGGAAGGCGCGCAGGTCACCTTGAACCCTTCGCCGTCCAGCAGTTCCCGCAGGGTCTCCAGGAGCAAAGGGTCGTCGTCCACCAGGAGGAGGCGCTGCGGCGGCAAGTGGGGGGGAATGATGGGCGGCGTCAAGGGTTGATCACCTCGTATATCAATCTATGTTTCGGCCCGTCCGGCCGTTTCGCCAATTTCTTTTTTATTGTGGCCTGCGCAACGCGGCTTCACGCCGCGCCCTTCTTGAGGTGGTAAACATAAGCCAGAACCTGCGCCACGGCCTGGTACAGGTCGGGCGGGATGGCCTTGTCCAGATCGACGTTATGGTAGATGGCCCGGGCCAGAGGGGGATTCTCCACGATGACCACGCCGCTGAGGCTGGCCCGTTCCCGGATCTTCAGGGCCAGGTGGTCAACCCCCTTGGCCACCAGCACGGGGGCGGCGGTGTTCGGTTCGTACCTCAGGGCCACGGCGAAGTGGGTCGGGTTGGTGATGACCACCGACGCCTTGGGCACCTGGGTCAGGATCCGGCGCATGGCGCTGGCCATGAGAATGGCCTTCTGCCGGTTCTTGATTTCCGGGTTGCCTTCGGAGTCCCTGGCCTCGTCCTTGACCTCCTGCTTGGTCATGCGCAGGCTCTTCTCATAGTTGTAGCGCTGGTAGAAGAAGTCGGCGCCGGCCAGCACCAGCATGATCAGCATGATGTTCCGGTAGAGGATGAACAGGGTCTCCTGCATGTAGCCCATGGCCTGGCCCATGGACAGGTACATGGTGGACATGACGACCGGCATCCGCGGCGCCATTACCGCGTAGAACATCCAGGCGATGATGGCGAATTTCAGCAGGCTCTTGATCAGGTCCACCACCGACTTGGCCGAGACCAGTCGCTGGAAGCCGCTGGCCGGGTTGAGTTTGGAGAACTTCGGCATGAGCGGCTTCAATTGGATGTTGAAGCCATGCTGGAACAGCTGGTTGCCCAGGGCCAGCGCCAGGTTGGCCACCAGGAAGGGCAGGAGGACCTTGGCCAGGATGGAGACGATGTCCATGGCCAGCGAATGCAGGTTGCTGACGGTGATGTAGCCGGCCTGGCCGGTCTTGTTCAGGAAATAGGCCATGGCCCGGCCCATGAGCGCCATGGTCGAGCCGCCCAGGGCGGTGAACATGAACAGGTTGCCCCAGAGTAAAACTGTGGAGTCCAGATCCGCCACCTTGAGGATGGAGCCTTCGGACCGGGCTTTTTCCCTGCGTTTGGGGGTCGCTTTCTCGGTTTTCGAGGGATCGGCCATGGGGTTATGCCAGGAAGCGGAGGGCCACCCGGGGGGCGTCCTCCAGCAGGGGGCGCATCCACGCCGAGAATTCCCGCAGCATCACGCCGAGCACGGTGAGCCCCACCGCGATCTTGATCGGGAAGCTGAGCTGGATCAGCTGGAGCTGGGGCATGAACTTGCCCGAGATGCCCTCCACCACGTCGATCAGGAACAAGGTGAGCATGACCGGGAAGGCCAGCTGGATGCCGCGCACCATGATCAGTCCCACCTGCAACACCAGGGCCAGGGGCTTGAGCGGCAGGCCCTGGCCCATGGGCAGGATCCGGTAGCTTTCCACCAGGGCCATGATCATCTGGTGGTGCAGGCCGGAGACCAGGATGAAGATCATCGTCACCTGGGTCAGCAGGGCGCCGGAGACCGAGGCGGGGTGGGCGCTCACCGGATCGAGGAAGGAGACGAAGGCATAGCCCATCTGGGTGTCCATGACCTGGCCGGCGAAGGCCACCACCTCGATCACCAGGGCCACGCACAACCCCATGAGCACCCCCGCCGCCAGTTCGTTGACGATGATCCCCAGCAGCTGGTAGATGCCGTCGGGCAGCACCCGGGGCGCCGGCACCACCGGGGACAGCACCAGGGCGAACAGCACCACCAGCGCCACCCGGATGAGCAGCGGGACCCGGGCCTGGCCGAACCCCGGCATCGCCGCCATCAGCCCGGTCATGCGCACCAGGGTCAGCATCCAGACCAGCACCTTGACCTGGGTGAAGGCCCAGACGGCGGGGTTCATCAGCGGGGAAGCCATCGGGTTCAGTTCAGCCGGCCGACGACGAGGTTGAAGTCGGTGAACATGCGGGCGGTGAAGCCGATCATGACCCGCATCATCCAGGGAAAGCTGAGCACCACCACGAGCATCACCGCCATCACCTTGGGCACGAAGGCCACCGTCTGGTCCTGCAGGCTGGTCACCACCTGGAAGATGGAGACGGACAGGCCGACGACCATGGAAACCGCCAGGGCCGGCGCCGCCACGTAGAGGGCCGTCTTCAGGGCCTCCCGGGCCATATCGATGATGATGAGTTCGTTCATGAATACCCCCGCACCAGCGAGCCGACGATGAGGTACCATCCGTCCACCAGGACGAACAGCAGGATCTTGAAGGGCAGCGAGATGACCACCGGAGGCAGCATCATCATGCCCATGCTCAGCAGGATGGAGGCCACCACCATGTCGACGATCAGGAACGGCAGGAAGATCATGAAGCCGATCTCGAATGCGGTCTTGAGCTCGGAGATGAGGAAGGCCGGCATCAGGATTTCCAGGCCCAGGTCGGCCTTGGTCTGGGGCGCCGGGGCCTTGGCGATGGACAGGAACAGCGAGATGTCCCGCTTGCGCGTGTGCTTGAGCATGAACACCTTCAGCGGCGCCGCGGCCTTGGTCATGGCCTGGTCCACGGTCAGCTCGTTGCGGTTGAGCGGCTGCAGCACGGTCGTGTTGATCTCCCGGCCCACCGGCGCCATGACGAAAAAGGACAGCACCAGGGCCAGGCTGATCAGCACCTGGTTGGAGGGGGTCTGGGCGGTGCCCATGCCCTGGCGCACGAAGCCCAGCACGATGATGATGCGGGTGAAGCAGGTGGTGGTCAGCAGGATGGTCGGGGCCAGGGTGAGCACGGTGAGCAGCAGCACCGCCTGGAGGGTGGAGCTGAGGGCCGGGCCCTGGGGGGTCTTGCCGAAGTCGATGGTCACCGAGGGCAGCGCCGCGGGAGCCTGCTGGGCGTGCAGGGCCGCGCCGGCGCAGGCCAGCAGGAGCAGGACCGGGAGCAGCCGCAGCGCCCTCATGCCTGGTCCCGCTTGAGCATCGCCTCCACGTCGCGCACCGCCATGGGCGTGGTGAGGTTCACCTGGCGCTCCAGGGCCTGCTCGAACCCGGGCGGTCCGCCGGCTTCCACTGAGTCCAGCCGGGTCATGAGGTTCACCCCCTGGGGGCTCAGGGCGATGAGGAAGCGCTCTTCGTCCACCTTCAGGATGGAGACGAAACGCCGGTCGCCCAGCGCCAGGGTCTCCTCCACCTTCAGGCGCGCGCCGCCGCTCCCGGGCAATTTATTGGCGCCCCACCGGCGGAAGGCCCACAGCCCGCCGCCCGCCAGCCCTGACACCAGCAGCAGGGAGCCCAGGGCGCGCCAGCCGGAAGGCCCAGGCGCCGAGGCCGAAGCCGCCTGCGTCGGTTTCCCGTCATCCAGGCTCAGGGGCGCCTGCAATTCGCGCTCGGACGGGCCGGGCCCGCCGGCCGGCGGCGCCTGGGCCATGGCGCCGAAGCCCATGACGGCAAGGGCGGACAGCAGGATGAGGCGTTTCAGCGACAAGACGGACTCCCGACAGGACGGCTCTACCTGTGCGACGGTCGTGCCAGAGTTGGCGCATACCCCTTGTACGAACGGTATTGAGAGGTAAGGATCATATTTTATCTTTTGATGCTTGTGATTCGATAGTATGGCTATTATATTATCTTTTGTATGGAAGCCCCCCTGCTGTCCCTGCAGACCCCCCGGGAAGCCGGCCAAGCCATGGCGCGGCGTGCCAAGGCGCTGCGCCTGCGCAAGGCCTGGACCCGCGCGACCCTTGCCTTGCGGGCGGGGGTTTCCGAGGCCTCCCTCAAGCGCTTTGAAACGACCGGAGCCGCCTCCCTGGACCTGGTGCTCAAAGTGGCTTTCGCACTGGGGGGCTTGGCGGATTTCGACCTGGCCTTCCAGGCACCCGAGGCCGCCACCCTGGCCGAGCTGCAGGCCCGCCAGGAACGCCCGCTGCGCAAGCGGGGGCGCCTGTGACCACCCTGGATGTCCGTTTCACCACCAGTCCCCGGGAACCCGCGCCCCTGGTGGGCAGGCTGTTGGCGCAAAGGGGGCGGGTCCATTTCGAGTACGACGCGGATTGGCTGAAAGGCGGCTTGAACCTGTCGCCCTTCCGGCTGCCCTTCGAGGCGGGCGCCTTTGAACACCGGGACCGCGCTTTCGGGCTTCTGCCGGGGCTGTTCGACGACTCGCTTCCGGACGGCTGGGGCCTGCTGCTCATGGACCGGCATTTTCGCGGCCTTGGCCTGGATCGGGCCGCCCTGGGGCCGCTCGAGCGCCTGGCCTGGCTTGGCACGCGCACCATGGGCGCCCTGACCTATCACCCGCCGGTGGATTGCCCGGACAGCGGCGGCCGGTTCGATCTGGACGAACTGGCCCGGCAGTCCTGGGAAGTGCTTGCGGGCAGGAGCAGCCAGGTCCTCCCGCGGCTTCTGCGTGCCGGCGGATCTCCGGGCGGGGCCCGGCCCAAGGTGCTGGTCGGCTTCAAGGCGGCCGGGGACGAACTGCTTTCGGGGGTGGACGAACTGCCCGAGGGCTACGAAGCGTGGCTGGTCAAATTTCCCGCCGCGGGGGAAGCCGGCGCCGGGGCCTGCGAGTATGCCTACTCGCTCATGGCCGGAGCGGCCGGCCTCACCCTGCCGGAGACCCGCTTGTTCCGGACGGGGAAAGGCTGTTATTTCGGCGTCAAGCGCTTCGATCGGGAGCACAACCGCCGCCGCCACGTGCATACCTTCGGCAACCTGATCCAGGTCGATTTCCGGATCCCCTCCTGCGATTATCTGGACCTGCTGCAGGTCACGGCGGTGCTCACCCGCGACCACCGGGAGGTGCTGAAGGCGATGCGCTGGATGGCGTTCAACGTCTACGCCCACAACCGGGACGACCACGCCAAGAACTTCGGGTTCATGCTGGACGCCGGCACCGGGGAGTGGGCCTTGACCCCGGCGTACGATCTTTCGTTCAGCCCGGGTCCGGGCGGCGAGCACACGATGACCGTGGCCGGGGAAGGGAAGGCTCCAGGCGCGGGCCACCTGCTCCAGGTGGCGCTGGAGCGGGGCGTGTCCAGGGCCGAAGCCACGGTGGTCATGGACGAGGTGCGCGCGGCGGTGGCGCGCTGGCCGGAGTTCGCCCGGCTGGCCGGGGTCTCCGGGGGCAAGGCGCGGGAGATCGGGACGAAACTCGGCGCGCGGTGACATCATGAAGGTCATGGGAGACCGGTCATGGATCGCAGGCGCCTGGGCATTCTGATCTTCAACGACGTCGAGGTGCTGGATTTCTGCGGCCCCTTCGAGGTCTTCTCGGTGGCGCGGCTGGACGAGGCCCGGCGCCGGGCGGAACCTTCGCCCTTCGAGGTCCTGCTGGTGGCCGAGACCATGGCCGCGGTCACCACCTCCGGCGGCATGGAGGTGCGGCCCATGGTGGACTTCAGCCAGGCCCCGGACCTGGACATCCTCCTGGTGCCGGGCGGCCAGGGCACCCGCAGGGAGATGAACAATCCGGCCGTGCTCGACTTCGTGCGCCGGCAGGCGCAAGGGTGCGAACGGGTGGCCTCGGTCTGCACCGGCGCGCTGGTGCTCGGCAAGGCCGGGCTGCTGGACGGCCGGCGCGCCACGACCCATTGGCAGGCGCTGGAGCTGCTGCGGGAGCTGTGCCCCGCGGTCACCGTGGACGCCGAAGCCCAGGTGGTGGATGAAGGCGAGGTCATGACCTCGGCCGGGATCGCCGCAGGCATCGACCTGGCGCTGCTGATCGTGCGGCGCTGCCACGGCGAGGCGGTGGCCCGGGCCACGGCGGCCCACATGGAATATCCGTTCCCGGAAGGTTACGGGCGCAGGGTTGCGCGCACCGGCGTTGCTGTCACCTTGGAGGGTGAACCGAAGGACGGGCATGACTGAATTTCTGGACATCATGGGACAGCTGGAAACGCTCCCGGGGCCGAGGGCGCTGGCGACCCTGCTCAAGGGCCCCGGGGCCGGAGCCCGGCTGATCCTGGAAGCCGCCGGGGGGGCGCCGGCCACGGAACTGCAGGAGGCGGTGCAGGGGGTGGTGGTCAGCGGCCGGAGCCGGATGATCGCCGAACCCCTTGGGACCGAATGGGGCGCCTGGCAGGGCCGCGCCGGCGTGCTGCTGGAACGCGTGGTGCCGGGCAAACTGCCCCCTTGGGTGCACTTCTGCGCCCAGGTGGCGCGCCGCGGCGGGGCCTGCGTGCTGGCCACGGTGGGCGTGGTGGAGGGGGACGTCGCCTACGCGCTGGGCGACCGGTTCGCCTACGACGAGCGCAACCACGGGCTGCTGCCCATGGATGGCCGGTTCTCGCTGGACCTGCAGCGCGGCTGCGACAAGGCGCGGGCGGCCGGGGCGCCGGTGTGGCGCCGGTTCGACCTGCTGTCCGGGGCCCTGGGTATCCTGCTGGAACCCCTGGCGCCCGGATGATTCCCGCCATCGTCCTCGCCGCCGGCGCTTCGCGCCGGCTGGGCCGGCCCAAGCAGCTGGTGGCCCTCGAAGGCGAAACGCTGCTGCGCCGCGCGGCCCGGGCGGCCCTGGCCGGCTGCGCGCCGGTGCTGGTGGTGCTGGGCTCCGGGGCCGACGCCATGGCGGCCAACCTGGCCGGGCTGCCGGTGACGCTGGTCGGCAACGCGGCCTGGGAGACCGGCATGGCTTCTTCCATCCGGGCCGGGATCCTGGCCCTGCCGGCCGGGGCGGAGGCCGTGCTGTTCCTGGTCTGCGACCAGATCGCGGTGGATGGCGCGCTGGTGCGGCGCCTGCTGGAGGCCCGGCGCGACCATCCGGACGCGGTCATCGCCTGCGGCTACGCTGGCACCCGCGGCACGCCGTCCATCTTTCCCGCCCGCTGTTTTCCCCAGCTGCTGGAACTCCACGGGGACCGGGGCGCCCGCGGGCTGCTGCAGGGGGATGCGGTGGTGGTGCTGTCGTTCCCCGGCGGAGAAGCGGACGTGGACCTGCCCGAGGATCTGCCGCGGCCCTGATCGAAGCCCCGTCGCGCTGCCGTCGGCTTCAGCGGAAATCCACCTGGTCCGGCAGCTCGTTGCCTTGCGCCGTGCCGTCCCCGGGGAAGTGTTCGGCCAGGCCCTCGCCCAGCATCTGGATGCCCCGCACCAGCCCCTCGGTGAACTCGCCGCGCTGGAAATGGGCCGCGAGACAGGCCGCCACCTTGTCCCAGAAGGCCTGGCCGGCCGCGGCGTGGATGCCGGTGTCGCCCATGACGATGAAGCGCTTCCGGCTGGGCACCAGGAAGATCAGCACGGCGTTCCGTTCCCGGGTGCGTTCCATGCCCAGCTCGCGGAAGGCCCGGGCCGCCACATTCGCCACGTCGCCCCAGAAGAAGTGCGCCACCGAAACCCGGATCTCCCCGGAGGTGGCCCGCTCGGCCTCGCGGATGGCCTGTTCCACCCGCTTGGCGTCCACGCACTTGCTCAGGCTCCACATGTCGCCCCTCCGCGTCTCACCATGATCCCGAGGCGCCGCCGCCGCCGGAGCGGCCGCCGCCGCCGGACCAGCCGCCGCCTCCCCCGCCCCCGCCCCCGCCGCGGCCTCCGGACAGCAGGGAAAACAGCATCCATACGGCCAGGCCCGGATGGGTGATGGCCAGCGCCAGCAAGCCCAGCCCCAGCACGGCGATGACCACCCAGGCCAGCGGCCCGAGCGGCGCGCCGCCCCGCTCCGGGGTCTCGGGCGCGCCGGCCGCGGCGTCGCCGCCCACCACCTTGAGGATCCGTTCCACCCCGGCGCTCAGGGCCCCGTCGGGATCGCCGCCCTTGAGCCGGGGCACGATGGTTTCCCGGATGATGCGGGACGCCACCAGGTCGGGAAGCTGACCCTCCAGGCCGTAGCCCACCTCGATGCGCAGCGTGCGGTCACCGGTGAAGACGAACAGCACCAGGCCGTCATCCAGGCCCTTGCGGCCGACCTTCCAGGCCTGGAAGGCACGCGCGGCCCAGTCCTCGATCGGGGCGCCGCCGGTGCTGTCGCCGATCCAGACCAGCACCTGGTGCCCGGTGCCCCGCTCATAGGCCTCCAGGCGCTGGTCCAGCCGGTCCCGGACCGCCGGGCTGAGCAGCTTCGGACCGTCGGTCACCCAGCGCTGGGGCAGGGGCTGGGCCGCCAGGAACCCGGTGCCGAGCAGCCCCGCCAGCAGCCAGATAAGGACCAGGATCCGCCGCATGTTGCTAGAACGTTACTTTAGGTGCGGTCTCCGCGCCCGCCTGGGACTTGAAGTAGGCCCGTTCGCGGAACCGGTCGCCGAAGAAGCCGGCCACCAGCATGGTCGGGAAGCTGTTGCGCCTGGTGTTGAAGGCCTGGGCGGCCTCGTTGAAGCGCATGCGCTCCACCGCGATGCGGTTCTCGGTGCCTTCAAGCTGGGCCTGAAGGTCACGGAAATTTTGGGTGGCCTTGAGTTCGGGATACTTCTCCACCACCACCAGCAGCCGGGACAGCGCCGAACCCAGGCCCTCCTGGGCCTTCTGGAAACCGGCCATGGCTTCGGGGCTGACCGGCGCCTTGCCGCCCAGGTTGACCTGGCCCACCTTGGCCCGGGCCTCGGTGACGGCGGTGAAGGTGTTCTTCTCGAAGGCCGCGGCGCCCTTGACCGTCTCCACCAGGTTCGGCACCAGATCGGCCCGCCGCTGGTACACGTTCTCCACCTGGCCCCACTGGGCGTCCACCGCCTGGCTGAGGCTGACCAGGCCGTTGTACGACCCCATCAGGCCCAGGCCGAACAGCACTGCCAGCGCGACCAGCAACCCGCCGCACCCCAAAGCGATCTTGCTGCCCAGACCCATGATGCCTCCGCAAAGAACCGGTCCCAGGATAACATGAAAAAAACGCCATCATCGTAATGCTGTGCCCATTATTACCCAAAACGGGAGACGGCAAGGAAATAGAACCATGGCTTTTTGGGGGATTTCAGGGGAATATCTTTGGGTCAAACCATTAAATGCATCTCTCATGGGAGGAATTCGTGCATACGCTCATCGTCTACGCCCACGAAGAACCCCATTCCTTCAACGCCGCCATGAAGAACCTCGCGGTGGCCACCCTCGAGGAACAGGGCCACGACGTCGTGGTGTCGGACTTGTACTGGATGAAGTTCAAGGCGGTGGCCGACGCGGGGGACTTCCTGGAGCGCCGGGACAAGAGCTACCTGAAGCGGCAGATGGAGGAGAAGGCCGCGGCGGCCCTGGGCACGCTGTCCCACGACATCGTCATCGAGCAGCAGAAGCTGCTGGCCGCGGACCTGGTGCTGTTCCAGTTCCCCCTGTGGTGGTTCGGCCTGCCGGCCATGCTCAAGGGCTGGGTGGACCGGGTCATGACCATGGGGTTCGCCTACGACGCCGGGCAGCGCTACGACCAGGGCGGCCTGAAGGGGCGCCGGGCCATGCTGGCGCTCACCACCGGCGGGCCCGAGGCGAGCTACGCCCAGGCCGGCATCAACGGGGCCATGGACTCGATCCTGTTCCCGATCCAGCACGGCATCCTCTACTTCTGCGGGCTGGAGGTGCTGCCGCCGTTCGTGGCCTATGGCCCTGCCCGCCAGAACGGCGAGCAGCGGCACGCGGAGCTGGAACGCTACCGCCGGCATCTGCTCGCCCTGGACACCCTCGAACCCCTGCCGTTCCGCCCCCTGGCCCAATTCGATGAGCGGGGGCAGCTCAGGCCTGAGTTCAGGTAGTGGTGGTCGACAGGATTTGCGGAGCCGTTTCGACCCACCCGGATTATTCCTTCTCAGGCCCTGGGATGGGGTCCAATTTGTGGGTTCGGTAACTGCTGCTAAAAAGATATATACGCAGAGCAAGCAGAGGCGCTGAGGCCGCAGAGCGTGCCAAGCGAGCCAGGGCGCCGCCCCACCCCGCCAAGGCCCTGCTCGCTGCGCTCGCCGAAGCTCTTCGAGCTTCGCGTCCAATGGGCAGGCGGCCCTCCACATGCAAGCATGTGGCTGGCCTCCCACCCATTGGCCGTGACGGGCCTGGACTCCACATCCTCGTCGTGGCCTCGGCTCCAGAGCAGGCCAAGGATTCGGCAAAACGATGGGTGGGGGGGACACCGGGGAACTCAACCGACTTGCTGGTTCAGCAGGGCGGCTTTGGCCCGCCCCGCTTTGCCGAGAATGTCGGCGTGAGTTGCCTTCCAGATGCCCACCGCGGAAAACACCCGGACGCAGCGGAGAAGCTCCGCATGAAAAGCCCAGGCCCGTCACGGCCAGTGGGTGGGCGGCCAGCCACATGCTTGCATGTGGAGGGCCGCCTGCCCATTGGACGCGAAGCTCGAAGAGCTTCGGCGAGCGTAGCGAGCAGGGCCTGGGCGGAGTGGGTCGGCGCCTTGACTCGCTTGGCACGCTCTGCGGGCTCAGCGCCTCTGCTTGCTCTGCGTTTATGTCTTTTTGCCTGAACTTGCCAGGGTGCTGGGATGGGCCAAGAAGATGGTTGCGGATCTCCGGCAGTTGGAGTGGCCCGAGATGCTTCCGCCATTACGATCGGCCTACTCTAGCTACTTGATGACCAGATTGCGGGCTTCCAGGAGGTTGCCCACGGACTGCTCCAGCGCGGTGACGGCGTTGGCGTAGTTGATCTGCGCCTGGGTTTCCGCGGCACGGGCCGCGTCCAGGTTGGTCATGTCCTGCAGGACGTTGAAGTTGGTGGACATGCCGTTCTCGAACTTCTTCTGCTCGGCCTCGAGGGTCTTCTCCTGCAGGTAGCGGGTCTTCTCGGCGGCCTTGACGCCCTTTTCGGTGGCATCGATGTTGCGGACCGCGGTGCGCACCTGGAGGGTGATGCTCAGCTGCTGGTCGCGCAGGTTCAGTTCGCTGCTGCGCAGGTTGGCCCGGGCGATGGACAAGTTGCCTTTGGCGGCGCGGTTCTGGATCGGCACGGCGAACTTGAGGCCGACCGTGTAGCCGGGGAAGTTCGCGCTGGTCAGATCGGTATTGACCGGGCTGAGGGTATTGTAGTTGTCGGACGCCCCATTGTAGGCGACGAACGCGTTCAGCTGGGGCAGCACCTTGTTCCTGGCGACCGACATCTGGAGATCGTTGATGTCCTTGGTGACCCGTGCGGCCTTGAGTTCCACCCGGCGATCCAAGGCCATCTTCACGGCCGACGCCTCATCCGTCTGGATGTGGCTGAGGGTGGGGGCGTCGGTGGGCTCCAGCCCGGCGGGGCGCTCGGCATTGGGGTAGAGGGCGCGGATCAGGGCGTCCTTGGCGTTGTCCAGCGCGGCCTGGCCGGTGATGATGTTCTGCTCCGCCTGGGCCACCTGGGCCTCGGCGGCCGTGACGTCGAGCGGCGCCATGGTGCCCACCTGAAGCCGGATGTTGTTGTCGTTCAGCTGCTTCTGGGCCAGCTGCAGAGCGATCTGGTAGTTCTGCAGGTTCTTCTGGGCATAGACCACCGCCCAATACTGGGTCTCCGTCGTGGCCACGAGGTTGATGATGGCCAGCTGGAACGTGTAGTCGGCGGATTCCGAGTTCTTCCTGGCGATCACCAGGGGCGCGGTGGTGACTTCGGTGCCGAAGCCCTGCAGCAGGCTCTGGGTGTAGGTGGCCGTGAAAGTGCCGGTGTAGGGGCTGCCGGTGGCGATGTAGTTGATGCCCGGGTTGGGGTAGTTGGTGATGAAGCGCTGGCTTGCCGAATAGGTGGGGGCGTAGTTCAGGTCCAGGTTGCCGCCCCAAACGAAATTCTTGGTGAGGTCGCTGGTGAGGGTGCGGTTGTAGGTGGTGTAGGTCTGCTGGGCGAAGGGGCCGCCCGTGTAGACTGCACCGGAGGCGGCGCTGTCCAGCCGCTGGGCCTGCGCCGTGGCCGACAGGTTCCAGTCGAACGGACCCTCGGCGACGGTGACGCCCGCCCGGGTCACTTCCCGGGCCTGCTGGGCGATGTCCACCTGGAGGTTGTACTGCAGGGAGGTCTGGATGGCGTCCCTGAGGCTGAGGCGCTTGACCTCTCCGGTTGCGGGCGCCTGGGCCGCGAGTCCGCAGCAGACCAGAAGCATGGGGACCATGGAGGTTCGAAGCATCACCACTCCTTGCATATCAAATCGAATTGTCCGGGAACCGCCAGCTTGGGCCCGGCCGCTCCCTCCGGAAAAGAATGAACGCCTCGCCCGGCGGCGACAAGTTAAAATTCACCATCCGTTGAAATAGGCATCCGGCGCTGATAGAGCGGATGCCCACGATAGAACCGAATGGTTGAAGGAGGGAAAGGTTTAGACAGTCATGTCACGGGGTCGGCTGGCCCAGCTGCCGGCCCAGCAGGGCGAGGGCGGCCTTGGAGCCTTCCCACATCATGAGGTCGTAGGCCTCCTCGAAGCCGCACCAGCGGTATTCGGTATGCTCGTCCAGGGCCAGCCGCACCACGGCGTCCGGCGCCACCTCCAGGTGGTAGCAGAGCTCGGTGTTGAAGCGCGGCTCGCCGGCCGGCAGGCCGAGGATGCGCGGGTCCATCCAGAAGCTGTGGGTGAAGTCCAGGCTGCCCAGGGTTCCGGCCAGTCCGGTCTCCTCCATCAGCTCCCGGTGCGCGGCCGCCTCGGGGGTCTCCCCGGGCTCCAGCATGCCGGTGACGCTGGACCACCACAGGCCCTGGTCGGGCCGGCGCAGCATGACCAGCAGTTCCGGGCCGCCGCTCCCGCGCCGCCAGGTGAGCGCGGAGACGCTGCGGCTGGGGGGCTTGACCGGCTGCGGGGCCAGGGCCAGCAGATCGGCCATGTGCGCCTGGAGCCGGTCGGCGGCCTGGTCCCAGGTGGGAGCGGCGGCGCCCAGCAGGGACTTGAGGGAACACACCCCCTTGTCGGTGATGCCGCAGGGGGTGATCCAGCGGAAGTGGGCCAGGTCCGGGGCGACGTTGAAGGCGATGCCGTGGGTGGTGATCCAACGGTTCAGGTGCAGGCCGAGGGCGCCGAGCTTCTCCAGGCCCCGGGGGGTGTCCACCCAGATGCCGGGGAAGCCCTGCAGGCGCTGGGCGGTCACGCCGAAATCGGCGGCGGTGCGGATCATGGCCTCCTCGAGGCCGCGCACCAGCCGGCCCACGTCCTCCCGGCCGCCGGTCAGGTTGCAGATCGGGTAGATGACGATCTGGCCGGGGCCGTGGTAGGTGACCTGGCCGCCCCGGTCGGTCTCGAAAATCTCCACGCCGCGCTCCCTCAGGAAGCCGTCGGCGACGTGGATGTCCTGGCGGGTGGCGTTCCGGCCCAGGGTGAACACCGGGTTGTGCTCCAGCACCAGGATCTGGTCAGGCCGGTCGCCCGGCGCCACGTAGGCCGCCATCGCCTGCTGCATGCGCAGCCCGGCGGCGTACAGGACATGGCCCAGGCGCCGGATCTGGGAGGGTCGGGGAGAGGTGAAGCCGGTTTCGGACATGATCCCTAGACTATCATCCCGGCCTTCAAAAGCTGAGGTCGTCGTCGGCCAGCGCCTTCTCCGTCTGGGCCTGGCGGAAGGCCTGGAGCCGCCCGCGCAGCGCCGGGTCCGCCAGGGCCAGGATGGCGGCGGCCAGGAGCGCGGCGTTGACCGCGCCGGCCTTGCCGATGGCCAGGGTGCCCACCGGGATGCCGGCGGGCATCTGCACCGTCGCCAGCAGGGCGTCCATGCCTTCCAGGGCCCAGCCCTTCATGGGCACGCCCAGAACCGGCAGCAGGCTCTGGCCGGCGCATACCCCGGCCAGGTGGGCGGCGCCGCCCGCCGCGGCGATGAGCACCTTGATGCCGCGCGCTTCCGCGGTGGCGCAGAAGGCCAGCACCTTGTCCGGCGTGCGGTGGGCCGAGGCCACGTGGGCCTCGAAGGGGATCTCCAGGGCCTGCAGGGTGCGGGCGGTTTCCTGCATGGTGCCCCAGTCGGATTTCGAGCCCATGAGGATGCCGACGAGGGGGGAGCTGCTGTTCATGGGTACTCCGATGCCCCATGATAACCCGGCATGAGAGGATATCGGCCATGACCTCGAACCCGCCCTCCCCTGGAAGTCCGCTGCGGATCGTGGTGGCCGGCGGCGGGGCGGCGGGGATGCTGGCGGCTTGGCGAGCGGCAGGAGCCGGCCACCGGGTGACCCTGCTGGAGGCCAACGAGCGCCTGGGCATGAAGATCCTGATCAGCGGCGGCGGCAAGTGCAACATCACCCACGCCGGCCCGGTCGCGGAGCTGCTGCGGGCCTTCGCCCCGGCCCAGGCCCGGTTCCTGCGCCCGGCGCTGCACGGCTTCAGCAATGCCGACGTGCTGGAGCTGCTGCGGCGGGAAGGGGTGGAAACCCAGGCCCGGGACAACGGCCGGGTGTTCCCGCTCGACCGGCCCGGCTCCGCCGCCCAGGTGACCGCGGCCTTCGAGACGCTGGTGCGCCGCGCCGGCGTCACCGTGCGCCTGGGCGCCCGGGTCATGGGGCTCCTGGGGGCGCGGCCGCGGCTGGAGGCGCTGGAACTGGCCGGCGGCGAGCGCCTGGGGGCGGACCGGTTCATCCTGGCCACCGGCGGAGCCAGTTATCCGCGCAGCGGCACCCGGGGCGAGTTCCTGGGCTGGCTGGAGGCCCTGGAGGTGCCGGTGGCGCCCTGGTTCCCGGCCCTGGCGCCCATTCCGCTGAAGCGGCCGCGGCCGGCCTGGGAGGGGGTCGCCCTGCGCGGCGGGACGCTGCGGCTGCAGGCGGGGCCGGAAGGACGGCTGCTGGCCGCCCACGCCGGGGACATCCTGTTCACCCGGGCGGGGATTTCCGGCCCGGCGGCGCTGGAGCTGAGCCGCGCGGTGGAGGCGGCCCGGCGCGCGGGCGCGGCCTGGCTGAGTTACGCCCTGACCGACCAGGAGGCGCCGGCGCTGGAGGCGGCGCTGCTGGCCGAGCAGGTGGAGCACCCGCACCAGGCGGCCCGCACCTGGCTGCAGCGCTGGCTGCCGGAGCGCCTTTGCGGGGCGGCCCTGGAGGAGGCGGCGCTGCCCTGGGACCAGCGCCTGAACGATCTGCCCCGGGCCGGGCGCAAGGCCCTGCTGGCCCTGGCCCAGGCCTTCCCGCTGGGCGGGCCGGGCCCGGTGGACCTGGAGCGGGGCGAAGTGAGCCACGGCGGCGTGCGGCTGGAGGCGGTCGAGCCCCGGACCATGGCGCTGCGCGGCTGGGACAACGTCCGGGTGTGCGGTGAGCTGCTGGACATCGATGGGCCGGTGGGCGGCTACAACCTCCAGGCGGCCTTCAGCACGGGTTACGCGGCGGGAAGTTAGCGGAGGGACGGAGACGCGGAGGGAAAAAGATCAGGCCTTGGCGTTCTTGAAGGCGGCGATGATATCGTCCACCGACTGTTTCTTGCCATCCGCTTCCAGGGTCGTCTCGAAGATGTTCTCCTGGGTGGCGATGACCCGCTTCTCGAAGATCTGCGGCCCGTCGGAGGTGGGCTGGCCGTCCAGTCCGCCGATGTGGAAGATGTCCAGCAGCCGGCTGAGGCCTTCCTTGAACTGCTTGAGCAGCAGCACCACCTTCTCCACCTTCTGGCGGGTGATGTCCTGGAACTGGAGGGTGTTGAGGATCTCGAAGGCCTCGTCCGAAACCGTGGCCAGGGGCGCCAGGCAGCCCTCCAGGTCCGCCGGCGGCGGCGGCGGGACCAGCTGCTGGGCGAAGATGAACTCCAGGATCTCCTGGGCCAGCTGGGCCGGATCGGCGCCCTCGGAGGCGCGGGCCAGGAAGCCGTCCATCTCCGTGTGGAAGGCGGTCCGGGCCTCCTGGATCGCCTGGGTGGCCTTGACCGCGGCCTTGACCGCGGCGTTGGCCTGGTCGCTGGCGGCCATGAGCGAGTCGAGGCGGTTCATGACTTCCTGGGTGGCCGTTTCGGTGTCGGCGGTGATGGCGTCCAGCTGGGCGGCCAGCTCCGGCACCTGGGTGCTCTGGTGCTTCACCGAGGTGTCCAGCTGCTGCAGGTTCATCAGGGTGGTGTTGATGCTGGAGACCAGGGCGCCCAGCTCGCCCTTGGCCTGGATGTCGATCTGCTGGAAGACCCGGCCGTTGGCCATGTCGTCCGCGGCCTGGGCCAGGCGCACCAGGCTGGCCTGGGAGCTGTCGTGCAGCTCGCCGCGGATCAGCTCGATCAGGTCCTTCAGGCTGTCCAGACGGTTGTCCAGGGCTTCGCTCCGCTCACGGAATTCCTTGAGCAGGGTATCGGGCTGGAGTTCCTCCTCCTGACCGGTTTCCAGGGTGGATAAGGGTTCCTCGGGTTCCATCGGATTCCCCCAATGTGTGGTGTCAGGTCAGAGTGCGGGTCGGATAGCTACAAATATACCTTCGGGCAGTTCCCACGATTGCATAAGTTCCCTTGAAATACCAATTGTCTGATCGCTCAGGCCCTTGACGAACTGCACCTGGGCCAGTACCGAGCCCCTGGGCCAGGCGATGCGCACGTGGCCGATGGGATTGGCGCCGTAGGGTCCCATGGCCAGCCAATGGGCCTCGTGGATCTTGGCCAGCTTCACCTGCTCGGCTTTCTGGAAGAAGCCGCTCTTGGCGGCGGCCACGGCCACGGACACGGTGGGTTTCAGCAGGGTCAGCCGGCCGGCCGCCTGGAGGGTTGCGCACACCTGCAGCACGGCCACGTCGCCCAGTTCCGATTCGGCGATGATTTCGTTGAAGGTGCGGTAGCCGTCCAGAAAGGCGAGCACCGGCCGGTCTTCGGCGAAGATCCGCAGATCCTTGGTGAGCTGGGGTTCCTTCAGGCTCGGCCAGGGCACCAGGTTCAGGTCCGGGAAGATGCCGGTGAGGTGCTTGCGGGAATCGGTGGTCCGGGCCGCCTCCATGAGCAGGTCCGGCACGGAGCGCTTGATGGTGACGGGGCCCTTGACCGCGGTGGTGACGAATTCGAAGCCGCCCTGGTCCCATTCCAGGATGTCGAAGGCGGCGCTTTCGCCCTGGGCCTTGGCGGTCTCGGCGTGCACCACCTCGCCGTTCAGGACGTAGAGCACGCCGTTCTGCTTCAGCCGGGTGACCAGCAGCTCGCCGGTCTTGCGGTTCGCGTGCAGCAGCTGCAGTACGTCGACCAGCGAGATGCTCTGCAGCTTGCCGCGCAGGGTCGACATCAGCGGGCCCTCATGCGAAGCCTTCGTTGGTGAGCGCGAGCATCTCCCGCACCGCCCGTTCCATGCCCACCAGGACCGCCCGGCCGATGATGCTGTGGCCGATGTTCAGCTCCTCGATTTCAGGGATGGCGGCGATGGGGCCGACGTTCTGCAGGTTGAGCCCATGTCCGGCCAGGACCTTCAGCCCCAGCCTGGAACCGAGCCGGGCCGCCTCGCGCAGCCGGGTCAGCTCGTTGCTGGGATCGGCGCCGGGGGCGAGGTCGGCATAGGTCCCGGTGTTGAATTCCACCGCGTCGGCCTCCAGCTTGGCGGCCATCTTGACCTGGTCGGGGTTCGGGTCGACGAACAGGCTCACCCGGATCTGGGAGGCGTGCAGCTCGCGGATGGTCTGGCGCAGGTGGGCGTGCAGGAACAGCACGTCCAGCCCGCCCTGGGTGGTGGGCTCCTCCCGGGTCTCGGGCACCAGGGTGACCCAGGCCGGTTTCACCGGGATCACGCCCTCCAGGCCGTCGGCGGTGGCGGCGCATTCGATGTTCAGGGGAATGGCCAGGACCTCCTTGAGCAGGCGGGCGTCCCGTTCCTGGATGTGCCGGCGGTCGGCCCGCAGGTGCACGGTGATGCCGTGCGCCCCGGCGCTCTGGGCCAGCAGGGCCGCGGCCGCGGGCTCCGGCTCATGGGTGCCGCGGGCCTGCCTCAGGGTTGCCACATGGTCGATGTTCACGCCAAGGCGAGCTGGCACGGGAAACTCCTGAAGCAGGGAAAGCGTTGTTCCTTAGGCTAGCACTAAATCCCCTCGAGATCGGCCCGGGCGGCAAGTTCCAGGGCCTCCAGGGCCCGGTTCATGAGACCGGTCTCCTTGGCCTCCACCATGAGCCGCAGCTTGGGCTCGGTGCCGGACCAGCGGATCACCATCCTCAGGTCGTCGCCGTGCCGGGCCTCCAGGTCCTGGATGGTCGCCACCAGGCGACCGCAGGCCTCCACCGGCCGGCGGTCGGTGGCCAGGATGTTCACCAGGCGCAGGGGCCAGGGCTGGAAGCGCCAGGACCAGCGGTCTTCCGGCAGCCGGCGCAGGATGGCGCCCAGGGCGGCCAGCGCGGTGGCCATGCCGTCGCCGGAGGGGCCCACGTGCTTCTGGACGATGTGGCCGGAGGCTTCGGCGGCCAGGTCCCAGCCGCGCCGGCCCAGTTCGCGCAGCATGTGCTTGTCGCCCACCGGGGTGCGCACGAAGGGGATGCCCAGCTCGCGCAGGGCCTCCTCCAGGCCGCCGTTGCTCATGACCGTGCCCACCACGCCCGGCAGGGGCCGGTCCGAACGGTGCGCGTCCTGCGCCAGGAGCCACATCAGCTGGTCGCCGTCGACCAGGTCGCCGGCGCCGTCCACCATGAGGCAGCGGTCCCCGTCGCCGTCGAAGGCGATGCCCGCGGTGGCGCCCAGGGCCTTGACCTGGGCGGTGAGCTGGTCCAGGTGGGTGGAGCCGACGCCGACGTTGATGCGGGCGCCGTCGGCCGGCACGCCGAGCCAGTGGACCCCCGCGCCGCGGAACAGCAGCGGGGCCCAGGGCGCGGTGGCGCCGTGGGCGCAATCCACCACGAGGCTCACCCCGGCGGGCAGGTCCAGTCCGCCCAGGTGGCGGATGTAGGCGTCGGTGACGGCGTGCTCGATGACCAGCGGCCGGGCCGGGCCGGTCTGGTCCGGCAGCGTGTCGAACACCTCCTCCAGGGCGGCCTCGTCCTCTTCGGAAAGCTTTTCGCCCTTGCCGTCGAAGCCCTTGATGCCGTTGTCCTCGGGCGGATTGTGGCTGGCGCTGATCATCATGCCCCAGGCCCGTGGCCTGGTGGAGGCGGCGTGGGCCACCGCCGGGGTGGGCACCATGCCCAGCACGCACAGCCGCAGCCGGCCGCCCAGCCCGGCCACGAAGGCCTGGGCCAGGGGCTCCGAGCTGAGCCGGGGATCCCAGCCGATGACCAGTTCCTCGATGCCCCTGGCGCTGGCGATCGCGGCCCAGGCCCGGCCCCAGCGGGCGGCCTCGGAGAGGGTCAGGGGCGGCTCGAAGGCGACCCCGCGGATTCCGTCCGTTCCGAAATACTTCAGTTCCATGTCGATCCTTCGAGTTGGGCAAATCGGGTCATTATGCATCCACTTGGATGGCGTGGGTCCGGAAAACCCGGTAGCCCAGGGCCATGGCTTCCCGGTGGGCCTGGGTGGTGAGGGCGTCGCGCCGGGCGGCGGGCAGGTCGGGGGTGCCGGCGCGCCAGGCCAGGAACCGCTTGCGCGAGATGCCGATGCAGAAGCGCTGCACCGGCCAGTCCAGCGCCCCGGGCAGATCGGCCAGGGCGTTCCAGAGGGCGAGGTCGCCGGCGTAGGAGGTGCCGAAACCGAACCCGGGATCCAGCAGGATCCGTTCCGGGGCGATGCCGGCGCCCAGCAGCCGGTCCCGCGCCTCCGCCATCTGGCGGATGGCCTGCGCGGGCTGGCCGGGGCCGGGCTGGTCGTAGGCGGGCATGACCAGACCGTCGCCGGACAGCGTGCTGCGCATGGCGATGAGGCCGCAGTCGTGCCCGCGCGCCAGGCGCAGCATGGCGGGGTCATGGAAGCCGGTGACGTCGTTGAGGATCGCCGCGCCGGCCCGGAGGCCCCGCTCGGCCACCAGGGCCCGCCGGGTGTCGAGGCTCAGGGGCAGCTCCGGCAGCTCGCGCCGGACGGCGGCGAGCACGGGCTCCATCCGGGCCCATTCGGTTTCGGGCGGCACGGCGCCGGCGCCGGGCCGGGTGCTTTCCGCCCCCAGGTCCAGGACCCGCGCGCCCAGCGCCACCAGGCTGCGCCCCTGGGCCAGGGCCGGCCCGGGTTCCAGGAAGCTGCCGCCGTCGCTCATGGAATCCGGGGTGATGTTCAGGATTCCAAGAAACAGCGGCGAGCGCAGATCAATGGGGCCCGCCGCAGTCCTCCACAAAGGATCAGGCGGGGCTGAGGGCGGGGTTGAACCCGGCGGGATCGGGCGGATTGTCCACGTGCTGGGTGGGCGGTTCCACGGTGGCTGCCCGGGGCGGCAGGATCATGCCCTTCATGAGCAGGATCACGTCGTTGGCGTCCAGGGTCTCGCGCACCAGCAGCGCCTCGGCCAGGCCGGCAAGGATCTCCCGCTTTTCCTGGATGATGGCTTTGGCCCGCTGGTAGTTGCGCATGACGATGTCGTGCACCTCGGCGTCGATCACCCGGGCGGTGTCGTCGGAGAAGTCCCGGCGCTGGCTGAAGTCCTTGCCCAGGAATATCTCGTGCTCGCCCTGGCCGAAGCTGAGCGGGCCGAGCTTTTCGCTCATGCCGTAGTCGCAGACCATGCGCCGGGCGATGGAGGTGGAGCGCTCGATGTCGTTGGAGGCGCCGGTGGAAAGCCGGTCGAAGAAGATCTCCTCGGCCAGCCGGCCGCCCATGAGGATGGCGATCTCGCCTTCCATGTGCTCGCGGGTGGCGGAG
>Ga0316230_1001032_pt1 | contig 32320 bp, 22 predicted proteins | sample TBH18025metaG_FD_206004 | JGI IMG/M metagenome (GOLD analysis project Ga0316230, IMG submission 206004) | Freshwater microbial communities from Trout Bog Lake, Wisconsin, USA - TBH18025 | ecosystem: Environmental > Aquatic > Freshwater > Lake > Hypolimnion/Profundal zone | place: USA: Wisconsin...
TGAGTTTTGGAGTCTGTTTTTTCTTGGCCATAAAATTGTTTGGAAAAATTCTTCACAAACAATACGGATGTCCGCGCGAAATCCAATCTCAAATTGAGAAAACCGGCGAAAAGCCCGCGTGAGCGAATTGAAGATTTACTGCACTGTCACCAGATTCGGCTGCGCCAGCGAAAGTCCGCCTTTGACGTTCCAGTCAAACTCCGGGCGGATGATGACATTGTTGGTGCAGCTTGAATTGTTGACGCGGAAGGCCGCGCGGCCGCAATTTTCCGCGGCCAGATTGGTGAAGGCGTTCTGCGTGCATTCGGATTCTGGTGCCGCTTGCAGGACGCCAGCGATGAACTGCTCCGCGTGCGCCATGAACACGCCGTAGTGATGGCTGTTGTGTATGGTGACATTGTGAAACTGATTGTCCCGGCTCGCGCGCATGAAAATGCCGAGGTCATTCGCGTTCAAAACGGCGTTGCTGATGACGTTGTGGTCGAAGGCGAGGTCGAGCGAGATGCCCGCGCCGGGATTGTCATGTAGGTAAAGATCCGAAAATGTCGAATGCGTCGTGTGGTAGCACGCCAGCCCGTCGAACTGGTTGTCGAACGCCGTCAGGCCGCGCACGGTCAGCCGCTTCACGCCGAGCGTAGTGACCAGCCCGCCCGAACGGCAGTCCGCGCACGTCACATTTTCCACCGTCGAGTCGCTCACGCCCTGGACCGTGATGCCGTTGTTGCGGATTTGCGAGCCTTCGCCGGCCAGCCGCCACAACTCGCGCTGCTGGTTCCGGCGGTTGCCGTCAATGAACAGGTCCGCGACGCGGAGATAACTTACGGTCTTTTTCGGATGGTTGACCGGCTCGCCCAGGATGAGCACGGGGCAGTTCGCATGATCCGCCAGCCGCAGGACGGTTGCGGTGCCGGAGCCGCGCAGGGTTTGGTGGTCGCGCCGCAACACCACGGGCTGGCGGATGGAAATTTTTTCCGGCGGCAAAACCACCTCGCCGCCGCTCTTGGGCAGGGCATCCAGGGCCTGCTGAATTTGAACGTCCGTCACGCCGGACGGCAGCGTGATGCTCACCGGCTCGCTGGAAAAGACCTGCGGGACGGCCGGAAACAATGCCGCCAAGGAGAGCAGCCCGATGGCCGCGGTGTGCCTGGCCACCGCCCCCAGTCTTCCGGCCTCATTGAAGTTTGCTTTCATGGCAACTAATCCTTCCACCAATCAGGGCTTCTAAACTAATATCGTCCATTCAGAGAATTATTCCACTGTTATTTTCGTTTTCTTTAAAATATTTCGCGCGCAATTTTTATTCAGCATTTTCCGGGAATCATTTATGCTCCGCGCGCCATTTATGCCGATCAAAACCAACACCGCCGCCACGCCTGACGAACTCGGCTACACCATGCCCGCCGAATGGGAACCGCACGCGGCCACCTGGCTCGGCTGGCCGCACAACGCCACCGACTGGCCGGGAAAATTCACGGTCATCCCGTGGGTCTATGGCGAGATGGCCCGCAAAATTTCCGCCGGTGAGAACATCAGCCTCATCATCCGGCATGAAAAAGATAAGCAGTTCGCGCGCCATGTTTTCAACAGTGTCGGCGTGGATTTGAAGAAAGTTAAATTTGTGGTTCACCCCACCAATCGCGGCTGGACGCGCGACACCGGGCCGATCTTTGTCAAATCGGAAATCGGAAATCGGAAATCGGAAATCGGAATAGTCCATTTTCATTTCAACGGCTGGGCGAAATATGACAACTGGCGCAAGGACACCAAGGTTCCCCAGACTGCCGCGAAGCTGCTCGGCAAAAGACTTTTTCACGCCGAATGCAACGGCCGGCCGTTTATCATCGAAGGCGGCGGCATCGAACTGAACGGACGTGGCACTCTGATTTCCACCGAGGAATGTTATCTGGATCCGAAAATCCAGGTGCGCAACCCCGGCCTCGGCAAAACTGAAATCGAGACGACGCTGAAAAGTTATCTCGGCGTCAAAAACGTCTTCTGGCTCGCCAAAGGTCCGAAAGGCGATGACACGCACGGCCATATTGACGACATCTGCCGGTTCGTGAACGCCAAAACTCTAGTCCTCGTGCGCGAAAAAAATTCCAAGGATGAGAACTATAAGCCGCTCGCAGAAAACTGGGAGCGCATCACAGATTTACGGCTTGAAGATGGCTCTAAGCCGGAAGTCGTTGAGTTGCCGATGCCGGCACCGCTGTTCTTTGACAGCGTGCGGCTGCCGGCGAGCTACGCGAATTTTTACATTTGCAACGCCGCCGTCATCGTGCCGACCTTCAACGACCCAAACGACCGCGTGGCGCTCGGCATTCTGGGCGAGCTGTTCCGCGACCGGCCCGTGGTCGGCATTCATGCCGTGGATCTGGTCTGGGGCTTCGGCTCGCTGCACTGCCTCACCCAGCAGCAGCCGGCGTGATTGGCAACAATGGAACAGGTGGGGCGCGTCACTATGCGCGTGTCGCCATGGCGAACAAGACGAGTTCGCTGGCAAGCGGCGGCGGGTAGAGGACTGACCGCAGATGTGGTTTAACTGTCATAATTTCCGGGAAATGATTCATAATACAGGCCTAGTCCCCTGATGGTTTGTTCGGATGACTGCGGAATGGGGGCGGTTCCGGCCATGGATTCGCCATTTAGATGGGTAAATCAGCCCATTGACAGTTAAAAAAACAAGGCCTTGTCTTATGTTGACAAGGTTTTCTAATTGTGGCAAACTTCCCGTCAATTATGTGAGTTTTGGCAAATTCATTGCTAACAGGCGCATGAAATTACAAGGGAGTGACAAGGCCATTAAAACATGATCTCAAACTGCAACCCGGCGCGGTCTGTTTTTGACGCGGCCAAATAACAACTATGAAAAAGGCGGCGTTTTATTTACTGGCGCTGATGGCCTGCCTGTTGGCGGGCGGCAAGGCTTATGCCCAGGCCACTGTCACCACGGATCAATCGGATTATCCGCCCGGTTCCACCGTCAACATCACCGGCTCCGGCTTTGCGCCCGGCGAGACCGTGCAGTTGCAGGTGCTGAACGTCACCGACCCCACCGACACCGGCCCGGAACACGACCCGTGGACGGTCACGGCGGACACGAACGGCAATTTCACGGCGACGTGGTATGTCACTTCCGATGAAGCCAACATGACGCTGCAATTGACGGCGACCGGGCTGACTTCCGGTCTAACGGCTCAAATAAATTTTACCGACAGCATTGGCGCACCCACTGGTGTCGGCACGGCAACGAGCACGACATCCAGCACCAGTATTGCTGTGACCTTGACAAGCGCGGTGGCTGCGAACAATACCATGATCGTTTGTGTGGCTGCAGATCAATCCACCACCATTACCGTTTCGGTGACTGATACTGCGGGCAACACCTACACGAAAGATGCTGATGTCAACAACGCGTCAGGCAAACGCACGCTGGTTTTTTCTGCGCCGGTGACCACTGCTCTTACAACCAGCGACAGTGTCACCGTGCATTTTAGTTCTGCGGTTACCACTATTGCTGTAAGCATGGCATCTGTGAGTGGTCTTGTGTCGGCCTCGCCCGTTGACAAGACGGCTACGGGAACAGGCAGCACTGCTGCGGCCGCGACTGCAAACACCGCCACCACCACGCAGGCGAACGAGTTGCTCATCGGGGCAATTGGCATACTCCCAGGCTCTGGCACGACGGTAGCTGCTGGCACCGGCTTCACTTTGTTGGCATATGCCAATGCTCCCAGTTCTGTGGCCATTCAGCCCGAATATCAGATTGTAAGTTCAACAGGTGCCTATGCCGCTACAGCAACATTAAGCCCGGCTCATCAATGGTCTGCTGCCATCGTGACCTACAAGGCGTTCACAAACGCGACCCAACTGGCATTCACGACCCAGCCGGTGACCACGACGGCTGGTTCCACCATGGCCAACGTGGTGGTGCAGATTCAGAATAGCTTCGGGAACAATATCGCTTCCAACAACGTGCCGATCACATTGACCTTGAACACTGGTTCATTTGCCAGCAGCAGCACGACAACCGTGAACACCGGCTCCGGCGGTTCGGCGACGTTCAGCAATCTGGCCATCACGAATGCGGGCAGTTACACGATCACCGCCTCGGCTTCGGGCATTGGCGCGGGCTTGGCCAGCGCGACCAGCAGTTCTTTCACCATCAACGCGGCTGCGGCGAGCCAGTTGGTAATCACGAATACGGTGGTGACGGTGACGGCCGGGGTGGCCTCCAGTGCGATCTCGGTGCAGCGGCAGGATCAATACGGAAATCCAACCACGAATAGCGCGGTGACGGTGAATCTGACCTCCAGTTCGGCGACCGGAAGCTTCACGAACGCCGCCGGCACGACGGCGATCACCAGCGTGACTATTGCGGCCAATGCCAGCACGACGAACTATCTTTACCGGGACACGGTGGCGGGTAGTCCGACCATCACGAATTCGGCCACCGGACTGACCAGCGACACGCAGGTGGTGACGGTCATCCCGGCGGCGGCGAGCAAGCTGGTGATCAAGACCGAGCCGTCGGCGACGGCGACCGCAGGCGTGGCATTCACGACGCAGCCGGCGGTTTATGTGGAAGACCAGTTCGGCAATGTGGCGACGAATGACAGCAGCACGGTGACGGCGGCTCTGGCGACGGGCACCGGGCCGTTGCAGGGCACGGCCACGGCCACGCCCAGCTTGGGTGTGGCGACGTTCAATAATCTGGCGGACAATCTGGCGGAAAGCATCAAGCTGAAATACACCGACGGTGTTCTGACACCCGCAACCAACACCACCACCATCGCGGTCAGCACGGCGGCGGCGAGCAAACTGGTGATTACTTCGACGGCGGTGACCAACACGGCGGGCGTGGCCTCCAGCAACATTACGGTGCAGCGGCAGGATGCCTTCGGCAACCCGAACACCACGGATGCGGCGCGGACGGTGACGCTGGCGAGCACCTCGACCGGCACGGTGACGTTCACGCCGGCTTCGTTGACGATTGCCACCGGGTTGAGCAGCACCAACTTTACCTACACGGACACGCAGGCCGGGACACCGACCATCACGGCGGCCAGCACCTCGCCCAGCACCATCACTTCGGCCACACAGGTGGAAACAGTCAAACCAGCGGCGGTGGATCATTTTGTGATTTCGGCGATTTCGTCACCGCAGACGGCGGGCACAGCAATCACGGGGATCACGCTGACGGCGCAGGATGTGTATAACAACACGGCGACAAATTTTACGACCACGGTGGCATATGGCGGCACGGCGGGGATCACGGGCACGTCTACCGCGTTTACTTTGGGCGTGTTGAGCGGGGTCAGTGTGACGCCCACGGTGGCGGGCAGCGGCCTGACCTTCGTCGTCACCGGCTCCACCAAGACCGGCACGAACACCTTCAACGTCAATCCGGGGGCGATTGCCAGCTATACGGTAAGCGCAACAGCGGCGACGCGCGGAAGCGCGTTCAATGTCACGGTCACGGCCAAGGACGCGAACGCCAACACGGTGACGACCGACAGTTCAACCGTGGTGACCATGAGCAACAGCACCGGCAATGTGCAGTTCACCGGCAACCCGGCGACGCTCACCAACGGCACCTTTACCATCAGCGCATTGGACAATTATTTCGAGACCGTCACCATCACCGCCACGGATGTGAATTCAAAAACCGGCAATACCAGCGTGACGGTCAACCCGCTCAACGGCGATTATCAATCCAGGGCAAATGGCAATTGGAATAGCACGGCCAACCCTGGAACTTGGCAAGTATACAGCGGCGGTGCTTGGGTTAACACAGGAACTCCTCCCACATCTTCCACTACCGGACAGATCGGCATATTGAGCGGCAACACAGTGACAGTGACGGCGTCGGTGACAGCACAAAACCTTTACATCGTGACTGGCGGCACCGTCGCGATCAACAGCAGCCAAACTTTGACCGTTAATAATGGCAATGCCAATGGCGTCATAGCCAACGGGACTTCTGGCGGTGCCCTGTCTGTGACCAACGGCACATTGATTTCTAGCGGCAACAACACATATAGCGGCGGCACGACAATCGGCATCGGCGGCACGCTTTCGGTGACCAACGTCAACACGGGGTCGGGCAATCAAAATCTAGGGAGTGGCGGGATAACTTTCGCCAACGGCGGCACGCTGCTGGAAAACGGCACCGTTGGTCCCCAAACTTTCACTGGTTCCGTGACGCTCAATACCGGTGGCGGGGTGATTACCATGGTCGGCCAACCCATCTACCTGACCGGCAACATCAGTGGTGGTGGCGGGCTTACGACTGGTGGCAGTGACCTCATTCTGAACCGGTCGGCGACGGGATCTAACGCCATCGGTTCGATCGCCGTGAACAGCAACCGGCTCTTTGTATTTACCACCAATTCAATCGGAGGTTCCTCCATTTCGGTGGCCAGTGGTGCGACGATTGATTTCAGCACCGGCGGGAACACTACGCCCGTTAACACGATGACCTTTGCCTCCGGTGCCTGTTTGGCCAACCGCGCTGGCACATTGACCGTGAGCACAAACTACATAACTTTCCCCTCGTCGGGCACGATGATTTTCAACTCGGACGACCTGAATACCACTCCCATCTTAATCAATGGAACCTATCCGGCTCTGACCGGAAATCTGACGGTTCAAGTCGGCCCCACTGGTTCGACCACGGTTGGCAATGTTACCAACAACGCGGCCATCAGCGGCAGCGGCAGCCTCACCAAGACTTCCACCGGCACGCTCGTTCTCGGCTCGGCCAACACTTACACCGGCGGCACCACGGTCAGCAGCGGCTTCCTCACCGCCAACGTGACGGGCAGCCTCGGCAGCGGCGCTTTGAGCATTGCCAGCGGCGCGACAAATACGCTCACCACCGGCACGACGGAGACGGTCGCCGGCCTCTTCCTGAACGGCGTTCGTCAGGTTGCGGGCACATGGGGATCAACCGCTGGCGGAACGGTTGCAGTCAACAAGAGCAATTATTTCGGCTCAACCGCGACCGGCGTGCTGACTGACACTATGACCATCACGGTGACGGCGGCGGCGAACACCAAGAATTACGACGGCACGACCAACGCGGCGGGCACTCCGACGATCACCGCCGGCGCGCTAGTAATCGGCGACACGGCGACGCTGACCGAGAATTACACGAACAAGAACCAGGGCACAGGCAAGACGCTGATACCTACGGCAGTCATCATGGATTCTACGGGCACCAATAATGTCACGTCCTTCTACACCATCACCTATGTCAACTATACGTCGGGTGTGATCAACAAAACGAACCTGACGGTCACGGCAGCGGCGAACACGAAAAATTATGATGGCGGAACGACGGCGTCGGCAGTGCCGACCATCACGGCGGGCAGCATCCAGACCGGGGACACCGCGCCAACCTGGACGGAGACTTATGCGAGCAAGAATGTCGGAACGGGTTTGACGCTGACGCCGGCGGGTGTGGTCACAGATGGCAACAGCGGCATGAACTATAATTACACCTACGCCACGGTGGCGACAGGTGTGATCAACGCGACCAACCTGACGGTCACGGCGGTGGCGAATACCAAGATTTACAACGGCACGACCACGGCGTCGGCACTACCGACCATCACGGCGGGCAGCATCCAGACCGGGGACACCGCGCCGACCTGGACGGAAACCTACAACAATAAAAATGTCGGATCGGGCAAGACGCTGACACCGGCGGGCGTGGTCACAGACGGCAACAGCGGTGCGAACTATAATTACACCTATGCCACGGTGGCGACGGGCGTGATCAGCCAGACCAACATGACGGTGACAGCGGTGGCGAACACGAAGATTTACAACGGCACGACGAGCGCGGCGGCGCTGCCGACCATCACGGCGGGCAGCATCCAAACCGGGGACACTGCGCCGACGTGGACGGAAACTTACGACACCAGGAATCAAGGCACGGGCAAGACCTTGACGCCGGCGGGTGTGGTGACCGACGGCAACAGCGGTGCGAACTACAATTACACTTACGCGACCGTGGCCGCAGGCGTGATTAACAAGACGAACATCACGGTGACGGCGGCAAGCCAGACCAAGACTTACGACGGCACAACCAGTTCTACGGGCACGCCGACGATTACCTCGGGTTCGATTCAAACGGGTGATTCGGCACCGACCTGGACGCAGACCTTTGATTCGCCGAACGCGAGCGCGGTGAATGGCCGGACTCTGACTCCAGCGGGCGTGGTCAGCGATGGTAACGGCGGCGCAAACTATAATTACACCTATGCCACGGCCACCGGCACGATCAACAAGGCGAGTGCAACATTCACGGTGACGCCCTACACGGTGACGTATGACGGGAGCGCGCACACGGCGACGGTATCCACGATTACGGGTGTCAATGGTGAGACGGGGGCGACAGTCGGCGCGGTCACGTTGAGCACGACGCACACGTTGGCCGGGACATATAGCACCGACTTTTGGAGTTTCACGGGCACGGGGAACTACAACAGCATCGGCAACACGACGATCACCGACACGATCAACACGGCGACGCCCACAATTTCCGGCGTGACGAACAGTCAAAGCATCAGCTATGGCACGGCCAGCGTGACCTTGGGCGGCACCGTCAGCGCCACTGGGCCAGTTTATCCAGCGAACGGCGAAACGGTCAGCGTGACGATCAACGGCTCAACCCAAAACGCCACCATCTCCGGCGGCGCGGGTCATTTCGCCGTCAGTTTCCCGACGGCGACGATTCCGCCTTCGCCCACCGCCTACACCATTGCCTACGCCTACGCCGGGGATGCCAACTTGAATGCCGCCGCCAACAACACCGGCACGACGTTGACAGTCACCGGCATCAGCGTGCCGGCCTTGTTCTACACTAACTCGCCGGGCATCGGCCTGCGAATATTGTTGAGCGACATCACCAACAACGTCGGAACAAAGAGTTCGTTGAGCAGTCCCGCCTACGCCATCACGGGCGTCAGTGCGTCCAGCACGAATGGTGGAACGGTCTTCAATAATGCAACCACCATTCTCTACACCCCGGCGACCAACAACATCGCTAGCGACACGTTCACTTACACCCTTTCCGACGGCTCGGCCTCGGCGACCGCCACGGTGACGGTTACTTTTATCTCGCCCGCCGGCCCGACGTTGACGCCCAGCCTTGATGGATCAAATCATCCGGTGATCAAGTTCTATGGCATATTGGGTCAGAGCTATCACATCCAGGTTTCGACGAATCTTCCGACTTGGACGGATGTGGTCGCGGTCACCATTCCGAGCACCGGCGACGGCTCCTACACTTGGACCAATACCAGCGTCACGGTTCCACCGTTTACTGGTTATTTCCGCGTGCGTTATCCATGAGCCAGCAGCGAACTAATTCTATGAAAAGGCAAATTTTATTTGGTTTGATGATTTTGGGCGCGGCTTGGACAGCACAGGCCGCCATCTATTCCTCGACCACGACACCTGCCACAATCACGGACGGCAATCCCATCGGCATAGCGAACCAGATCGCCGTGAGCGGGTTTTCGCTGTCGGCGGGCCAGACGGCGGACATCCAGGTGACGTTGAACGTCTCCGGCGGGGTCAACTCTGACCTGTATGCGTATTTGAGTTACAACGGCTCCAGCGTGGTGCTGTTGAACCGGATTGGCGTGAGTTCGGGCAATCCGTTTGGAGATACGGGAAGCGGCCTGACCAGCTTGGTTTTAAGCGACGCGGGATCGGCCAACATTCACACTTTGACCGGCAGCAGCGCGGTGAGCGGCACCTATAAAGCCGACGGGAACAACATCAGCCCGCTGGGTTCGGCCTCGTCATTCAGTGCTGGGGGCGGCTCGCAGTCGTTGGACGCCGCCTTTGGGGGTATGAGTCCGAACGGGACGTGGACGTTATATTTTGCGGACGTGGTCGCGGGTGGCGGCAACGAGACGCTGAACGGCTGGAGCCTGAACATCACGGCGGTGCCGGAGCCGGTGAACGTGGCTCTGATAGTTTTCGGCGTTTGTGTCGCGGGCGGCAGCATCGGCCGTTTCTATCTGGTTCGTTGGCGGTCCTCAACCGGCAAACCAATTACGATTTAATCCGATGAAACCCATCGAAATCATTCTTACGGTTTTGGTCTGGCTGGCGGTCATTGCGGTATTCCTGCATTTCCGGAGAAAGGCGGGTCTTGAGCTTTTGGAAAAATCCCGGCCCGGCAAACATTTGGAAGAGTCCAAAGTCACGGAGTGACGAAAGAAACGCCGCAAATTCAACCGCAGGATTTTTTAGCGCGGCAGTGGAGCGCGGGCCAGCGGCCCGCAGCACATCTGAATTTCTCAAGCCGCCGCCGTTTGGCCACGGCTGGTTAAAATTGTCTTTTCAGTTCTTCGCCGGCGCGTTGGTTGAATTCGCCTTGATCAAACCCGCTTTCACGAACGGTGCGAGATATTGCCCGTAGCCGGCCTTTTCCATTTCTTCCACCGGAATGAATTTCAGCGACGCCGAGTTGATGCAATAGCGCAGGCCGCCCTTGTCGCTCGGACCGTCGTCAAAAACGTGGCCGAGGTGCGAGTCGGCGTCCTTGGAGCGGACTTCGGTGCGGGCCATGCCGAACGAATTGTCGGTGCGTTCCACCACGTCCGTGCTGTTCACCGGCTTGGTGAAGCTCGGCCAGCCGCAGCCGGAATCGAATTTGTCCAGCGAGCTGAACAGCGGCTTGCCCGACACGATGTCCACATAGATGCCCGGCTTGTGATTGTCCCAAAACTCGTTGTGGAACGGCGGCTCCGTGGCGCTCTGCTGCGTGACGGCAAACTGCTCGGCGGTCAGTTTCTGTTTCAGCTCGGCAGCGCCGGGTTTCTTAAAATCGCTCATGTTGGTGGGTGAATAAATTTGGTTGGTGGACGTTTCTGCTGGTTGTGCGCGACCGGCGTTGTGAACCACGGCAACCAGGCCCGCCGCCAGCAGCGCCGCCGCCGTGATGCCCGCAATTTTTATCGGTTGCATATATGTTGGATAACCCGATGGCGATTTATGTTCAAGATAAGCCGCCCTCACCGGCGAAATCTTGCCTCAAAATCAACTTCCCGCCAGCGCGCGGCCAGCCAGCCAGCCGGTCGTCCACGCGGCTTGAAAATTAAATCCGCCGGTGATGCCGTCAATGTCCAGAACCTCGCCGGCGAAAAACAGTCCGGAACAAATCCTGCTTTCCATCGTCTTAAAATTAATTTCGCCCAAGCGGACGCCGCCGCAGGTCACAAACTCGTCCTTGTTCAGGCTTTTGCCGGTGACCGGCAGTTCCGAACGCAGCAATTGCTGGATCAATTTGTGCTGCGCGCCGCCCGCCAGCGCCGCCCAGCGCGTGTCGCGCGCAATGCCGGAAGCCAGCACGAGCTGTTCCCACAGCCGCGCCGGCAATTTTGCCAGTGACGTGTTGACGATGAATTTGGCCGGCTGCAATTTCCGCTGCTTCTGAAATTCCACCGCCAGCTTCTCCGCGTTCCAGTGCGGCAGCCAGTTTAGGTGCAGCGGAAATTGATAATTTTTGTCGTGCAGTTCCCGCGCGCCCCAGGCCGACAGCCGCAAAATCGCCGGGCCGCTCAAGCCCCAATGTGTGAGCAGCAATGCGCCTCGTTCGCGAAGCCGGGTTTCCGGCACCGACACTTCGACGGTTTCCAGGGAAACACCGGCCAGTTCGCGCAGCCACGGAATTTCCACGTGAAAAGTGAACAGCGCCGGCACCGGCGGCTCCAGCGTGTGTCCGAGCGAGATCGCCAGTTGACCCAGCGCCGGCGTGCGGCAACCGCCGGTGGCCAGCAGCAGTTTGTCGCCCGCCAGCGTTTCGCCGGTGGAAAGTTTCAGCTCAAATCCGCCGCCGGGTTTTTTAACGATGGTTTCGACGCCGCAATTGGTTTTCAGTTTTATGCCGGCGGCAGTTGCGGTGTTGATCAGGCAATCAATGATGGTTTGCGAGGAGTCGGTTGTCGGAAACATCCGGCCATCGGATTCGGTTTTCAATTTCACGCCGTGTTGCTCAAACCACGCGACGGTGTCGGCGGCCTGAAATTGCTGGAATGGCGCGATCAAGGTGCGTTCGCCGCGCGGATAGCGCGTCGTGAGTTCACGCGCGTCGAAGCAGGCGTGGGTGACGTTGCAGCGACCGCCGCCGGAGATCTTCACCTTGGAAAGGACCTGCGCCGTTTTTTCGAGAATCAGTATTTCCGCGCCGCGCCGCGCTTCAGCGCACGCCAGCGCGGCGAAAAAGCCCGCCGCCCCGCCGCCCACAATCACGATGCGTTCTGAATTCATCCGGCCCAAAATAGCAGACGCACCGGCAGCGTCACAGATGAAACCGGTTGCAGGGATTCGGGAAACCCGGCCGGTCAACGGTGATTTCCGTGACGAGCATGAGCAGGACGATTCCGGCCGGCGCGGAAGTTTTTGCGGCGTCGCTGAATTTGTTCAAGGGCGATCGAGGCCGTGAACAAACGGCAACAGAAAGAAAATCAACGCGCGGACTATTCCGCCGGGACACGCAACCGGGTCAGGGTTTGTTGGCGGCCCGGTTTTCCGGCGCGGCGGGATTTTGCCAGCCTTCGGCCACGAACAATTCCGTGTTTTCGATGATTTGCATTCCGGTGGTGGGATTTTTCACGCGGGCAAATTGGAGCGCGTGGTCGCCGAGCAAGTGGCCGACCTGGGAGCACCAGACCATGGTGTAGGGGGTTTCCGACCAGCCGGAAATTTTCAAGGGTGCCGGCGGCAGTCCGGGCATTGCAGCGGTGCCCGCATCGGGAATGTCCATCCAGCCCAGGCCGGCCAGAACCCACACGCGATGGCCCTGCGTGAGCGTCGTGACGATGCGTTCGAGCACGGGCTGAATGGCGTTCGTGTTCTGGATTTGATCGCGGACGAGGTCATAGCGGTGTGTGGCGTGGTCGGCCAGCGGCGGTAATGTTGTCCACGCCGCCGGGCCTGTATAATAATGGTCGAACGTGATGCCGCAAAACCACGGGACAATCACGATGTAATCACCCGGTGCTGCGCCGGTCGTCAATTCTCCCGCCCAGGAGTCAACATTGGTGAAACGATTGTGCAAATCCCGGCTGGTTGTGGGAATGGCGATCAGCACCGTGGCCGCCACCAGTCCGAAAAATGGCGCGCGCAGTTTTCCGCGCCAGACCGGCAGCCCGATTTCAAAACAGGTTGCCATCAACGCCATGAGCGGCAGCAGATACCAGGATTGCGATGGGAATGCCGCCAGCCAGAGGAACAGCACAAAGCTCGCCACGGCAACCAACACGGTGGTTCCGGAAAACAAACGCAAATCATCCGCGTGGTCGCTGGGAACGCGGGGAGTTTTTCCAGCGCGGCCAGCGGCGGCACCCGCCAAAAAAATCGTCACCAGCGCCAGGGCCGTCCACGCATAAAAATAGGCGGCGAGCGGAAACCCAAAGGAATCATGGAAGGCGGCAACGAAGCGCCATGATTTCAGCCCGGTCCGCAAAACCTCCGAAGATTCCAGGCCAGCCCGCCAGCCGGAGACATAGGGCAAAAGTGAAACGGCGGCAACCAGGCCGGCCAAAAACACCTGCGCCGCCGCCCGCCCGTTTTTTTGCCGCCAGCACACCGCTCCGGCGCCGGCGCAAATTGCTCCGACCAGGATCGCGTTGTGAAACAGCGTCTGCACGCTCAATGTTGCCAGCAGTGCCAGCCCGGCGGTCCGCCGCCACGAAGGGTGCCGCAAAAACGCCACGGCACCCACTGCCGTGAGCACGATGAGCAGGCTGCCCAGACCATAGGCGCGGAGGGAATCGCCAAAGACGATCAGCGTGCTGTTGAGGCCAAAAAGGGACAGGCTCAACAACGGCGGCGCCCGCCTCGTTTTCCAGGCGGCCAGCCACAACGCGGCGGGAATGCCCAGGCCGATCAAGGTGCCCAACCAGCGCAGGGCCACGTCGCTCCTGCCGGGAATGACGTCGGACCAGCCGCGAACGAGCAGCGGCATCAGGACCGGGAAGGAATCTTTTTTCAGGTCGCCGAGCGAACGACTCGCCGCGAGGTTGATGAGGTTGACTTCGTCGCGCCAGAAACCGCCGGCGTGAAACAGGAAATAAAAATGGAATCCGCCAATGAGCAGCGTGATCGCAACGGCCGCCAGCCAGCCGGGCTGGCGCAGGAAATTTTTTGGGGCGACCGGCGCGAGGCTGGATGGCGTCATGGACTTCAATTGAACAAATCAACCAGGGCGTCACAAGAAATTTGTCGCGCCCGCCCGTCCGGGACCTAAAGAAATTCCCAGCGGTCGAACCTCGCAGCCTGGCCGCAGGGCTGGCCGCTTTCGGTGATTAAATTCCAGACGGTTGCCCGGGAAATTTTGAAACGTCGTCCGCTTTTGGAAATCCGCACGCCGGAATAATCGTCAATGAAGCCGCGCTGCGTAACAGCGGCGAGAAGCCGGGCGCGTTCTTCTCGGTTCGGCGCTTCAGCGGTCAGGCGCGACGGCGTGCGCGTCAATTCTTCCCACGACATTTCCCAGAGCGCGAGTGCGGCGGCGTTGCCGTAGTTCAAAACCGGATCGGCTTCCGTGCCATGCGAGACGACGACGAACGGCGCATGATAAATTTTCTCCGCCAGTTCCGCCGGTGAAAAATCGCCCGGCAGCAGTTCGCGTCCGGTCCAATGTTTCAGGCTGCGCGCGAGGATTTGCGAATGCGCGATGACGGCGGTGTTTTGCCAGACGGAATCCATGTTGCGGGCTGATTATCGAACGGTCGTGCCCGCGCGGCAACCGGCAATTTGCGGACTGGCGGAGAAATTTCATTTTGATAAGCTGCGGTCGGCCAATCCAACAACGAAAATTATGGCACCGAAAATTCAAATCCCCGACGAACTTAAAAAGGATCTGCCGCCGAATAAATTCGGCAAAATCCTCGGCGCGACGCCCATCATCATGACCGTGCTTGCCACGATGCTGGCCGGCCTCGCCTCCAGCGAGATGACCAAGGCGCAATACGACCGCGCGATGGCCGCGCAGCTCCAGTCCAAGGCCGGCGACCAGTGGAGTTATTTTCAGGCCAAAAAACTGCGCAGCGCCGTCGCGCACAACACGCTCGACTTGCTCCGGGCCACGAGCGATGTGGTGCCGCTGGAAGCGTCGGCGTTGCCCGATGCCGATGCGGCCACCATCGCCGCGCTGACCAAGGACCAGGTGCCGGAAGCCAAGCCGGCCAAGTTTGATGATGATGTTCAAGCGGCGCTGGACGCCTTGGAAAGTTCCAAGCCGGAACCTGAAATCGCCGCCGCGCTGGTCAAGGTAAAGCCCGCGCAACTCGCGGCATCGCTCGTGGCGGCGCAGGCGGCGGCGCAGGCGTTCGATAACGCGACCAAGTCCATCAACAAGGCGTCGGACAAGCTCGACGAATCGCTGGCAACCGGCGACCGGCGAGTGTTCCGTGATTTCTCGGCCGGCCGGCTGCGTTACACGTCCACGCGCTACGACACCGAGGCGCGGTTGAACCAGGCCATCGCCAGTGTTTACGAATTGCAGGTGCGCCAGAACAATTATTCCGCCGAGAAGCATCACCGGCGCAGCGCGAAGTTTTTCTACGGCATGCTGGCCACGCAGATGGCGGTGATCATCTCGACGTTTGCGATTGCGGCCCGGCAGAAAAATTTCCTGTGGTCCATCGCGGCGGCGGCGGGCACGGCGGCGGTGGGGTTTGCCGCCTACGTTTATCTCTACGTCTGAACCGTCGGGTCAACGCGGCAGGTCAGCCGGAATTTTCCCGAAGCGGCCGGCACCAGAACCGGCATCGCCTCGGTTTTGAGTTCGGCGGGAAGCTGGAGCAAAGCTTCGAGCTGTGACGTGACGCGGCGCAATTCAGCCGGTGCCGGTCCGTTTCCGTCCGGCACGAAACGCAGAACGCATACGCCATTTTCATTCTGCCGCAATTCGTAATGCGCAATGCCGCTCACGTCGGCAAAACATTGATCCACCTGCCACGTCGTCACGCGCGAGCCGTCGCGCGCCATCAGCGCGTCGCGGGCGCGGCCGTGGACGGTGAAATGATTTCCGTAAGGCTGGACGTGCCGTTCCGCGAGATCACCGATGCGGTAACGCAGCAACTGCATGTAATCATTGGTTAGCGTGGTGACGATGAGATCACCGACACCGCGTGCGTCCGCCGCCACGATTTCCAGAAACGCCGTGTCGTAGCTCGGCTTCATTTCACCGGCCTCGTTTTCCATGAGCAGATGGCCGGTCTCGGTTGAGCCGTAAAGATTGAAAACCGGCACGCCGAAGACACGTTCCAAAATCTGGCGATGCACGACGCTGACAAATTCGTAGCTGCCCAAAATAAATTTCAGCGACGGAAATCTGATGCCGTGCTGCTCGCAGTAAAGCGCGAACCGTGCGCCGTGAACCGGATCCACGTCCAGAAATTGCGGTGACCACTCGGCAATCTCCTTTGCCATGTGCGCCAGCTCCGCGTCGCCCAGCAGAAAAGGAATGCGCGCGAGGTTCACGAACAGCGCGTTGCCAATCGTGCGCTGTTCGCGTGACATCCAGACCGTCGGGCAGGTCAGGCCGTTGCAGGACGGCGAAGTGATGGTGGCGCGGCGCGCGTGGGGATGTTCGTCCAAGACGCGCGCGACGAAACTGTTCAGCCGCAGCGCGCATTCTTCCTGCGCGTTCCACCAGCCGCGCCCGAAAATCACCGGCAGCCGTTCCGACGACGTGCCGGACGTGTGTTCCAGTTCCACCAGATTTTGATCGAGCAAAACCTCGAGCGTCTGGCCGGCGGAAAGAAAATTTTGCGGAAAATTATGCCGCATCTCCGGCTTGGCCATCAGCGGCAGCCGCTGGAAACAATCAAAGTCCGGGCGCGGACAGTTGATTTGCGCCAGCACATCACGGTAAAGCGGCACTTCGCGCCAACGCGGAAGCAGTTCTTCCAGTTGCGCGAGTTGACTCGTTTCGCGGATCAGTTCCGGCGTTGCCAGCATGGGCCGAATATGACACGCAACTCGCGAAATGCAAATTCAGACGGATTTGCGCGCCCAGCGGAGTTTGGCGGGCGAGGAACGCGGATTGTCGTGGCGTTCTACGGGCGTGGGCCGGATCACTTCGTCGGCAATGGCGGTGTAAAGTCCGTCGCGCAGCCCGGCCGCGAACGCTTTCTTGACGCGCCGGTCTTCGCCGGAATGGAATGTCAGAATCGCCACGCGCCCGCCGGGATTCAGGCACGCGGGCAGATGGCGCACCAGCATGTCCAGCGCGGAAAATTCGTCGTTCACCGCGATGCGCAACGCCTGAAACACGCGGCGCATGGTGAGGTCGAGTTCATCCTTGCCCAAACGCGGCAACGCGGCGCGGATGGCGCCGGCGAGCGATTTCGTGGTGGCAAAGTTTTCCCCGGCGAGCGCAGTGGCGAGTTCGCTGGCGTGCGGTTCGTCTGCATTTTCCCGAAATAATTCCGCCAGCGTTTCCGGCGAAGTTTTTTTCAGTAGCGCCGACGCCGGAAAGCCGCGCTGCGGATTCATGCGCATGTCGAGCGGCCCGTCGGTCTTCACGGAAAAGCCGCGCGCCGGATCGTCAATTTGCATGGACGACACGCCGAGGTCGGCGAGGATGCAGTCTGCGCCTGTTAAATTTTGCGCGGCGAGCGCCTGCGGCAGGCCGGCGAAATTGCTGCGGACGGCCGTGAAAACTTCCGGCCCAAAACCGGCGGCGCGCAGACGCGCTTCCGTTTTCGGCAATTCAATCGGATCGGCGTCGAGGCCGAGCAAACGTCCGCCGGGCTGGATTTGCTTGAGAATTTCCTGCGCGTGGCCGCCGTAGCCGAGCGTGCAATCCACGGCCAGTTCGCCGGGCTGCGGCGCGAGCGCGGCGAGAATTTCCGCCACCATGATGGGCCGGTGCGTGCCGGCGGGCGTCTTGCCGGACGCGAGCACCTTGGCGACGGTGTCGGCGTAGCGCTGCGGGTCGCGCTCCTTGTATTTCTCCTCGAACCGGCGCGGATTTTTGCCGGAATAGCGCACGCGCCGGCGATGCGGCGTTGCGGGCTGGGAACTGTCCGGTGATGAAAGGGTGTCGTCGCTCACAGTGCGGATAAAATGATGGCTACCGAGCCTGATGGTCTGCCATTTTTTAGCTTAAACGCAGAGAAAACAAAAGCAGGAAGCCACAATTAATCTGTTTCGGACAAATAAATCGTGTGCTTGGAGACATCAACCCAAATATCAAAAGGTTGTCCATTCGCGCTACCACGATAATAACCGTTTGTAATTGAATTTGGATTCCACCATGACGTGAGTTTGAATTCGCTAAAACTTAAAGGTTGTCGAGGTGCGTCCGCAATTGAAGTAGAAATGTAAAAGTGATTCTCTTTCGTGGTTTTATCATAGTCAGCGCACAGATTACTAACAGCTCCATTCAAATCTTTTTGGTCAACCGTAAAACGGACAACATTTTCATATTTTTGCAATCCTCCGGCGTGGAAAAAATAATAAATATCTTTAGTGGAAGCTGGAAATGGCGTGGACGAAATCCAAATGTCCTTCTTCGCAACTTCAAGCGATAAAGGTCTATCAGAACGATGAGTTGTTTGATCCAACCCGCAACCCGCAAGCGCCAGACAAAAACAAATTAAAACAATCCAGCGCATAATTCGGCTTCAACTTTTCTTTTTATACATCTGCTCCGGCGTGAGGATTTGCGGCTCGGTCGTCTTGAACGTCTCGCCGTTGCCTTCGATGGAGCGGAAGAAACAGGAGTTGTAACCTTCGTGGCACGCCGGGCCTTTTTGCTCGACCTGGATCAGCAGCACGTCGCCGTCGCAGTCGAACGCGATGTCCTTGACGGTTTGCGTGTTGCCGCTTTCCTCGCCCTTCATCCAGTATTTCTGGCGCGAGCGGCTCCAGAAATGCGTCTTGCCGGTCTTGATGGTGTCCGCCAGCGAGGCGCGGTTCATCCACGCCATCATCACCACGCGGCCGGTTTTCTGTTCCTGGATGATTGCGGGAATCAGGCCGTTGGCGTCAAATTTCAATTTGTCGTAAAAGCTCATGCCAATCAAAATGCAGAATTAAGAAGGAAGAATGAAGAAAAATCCGTCTGGCCGCGTCCATGAATTTCTTCATTTTTCATCCTGCATTCTTCATTCATTTTTCTTCAAAACATTGGTGGAAACGGGAATCGAGTTGGTCGCCACCTCCACCACATTGGTCGGCGGAAATTGATGGTCGTGCAGGCTGCGCTGGAGCCGTTGCTTCATGTCCACAAATGCTTCGTTGGTCACGCTGTCGAGCAGCGCACGGGACTCGTCGTATTGCCCGATGGTCGTTTTGATGCGCGCCAGGTGGAGATAGACGCCTTCGCGCTCGACGTCGTCGCGGGCGATGTGCAGCGCGTTGGTCCAGGCGACGAGCGCGTCGTTGGTGCGGAGCGGGCGGATGCCGTAATAGCTCTGCGCGTAATCGGTCGCGAGCGGGAAATTCTCCGGGTCGAGCTTCATCGCTTTTTGGTAGAGCGCGAGCGCCTTGTCGAACACCTGCGATTCGGTGATGTGGTAATATTCGCGCGCGTCCCGGCGGTAAAGATAAACCGTCGTCGCCATGTTTTGATAATAGATCGGCTCGGCGGGATTCAACTCGATCGCCTTTGCGTAATCAATGAAGGCGTTGGTGAGCGGGCCGTGTTCGCCGTAATAATTCGCGAGGTTGTTCCAGACGGCGGGATTTTTCGGGTCAAGCTGGCGGGATTTTTCGTATTGGTCCACGGCGGCTTCCTCCTCGCCGATGTCATTGAGAAAACTGCCATAGGCCAGGTAGCCGTGCGCCGAATCGGGATGCCGCTTGAGAAAATCCTCGTAGCTTTTGCGGACCGACGCGAAGCGTTCCAGAATGCGCTTGTTCAACTCGTCCTTCGGCAGGCCGGCACCTTGCTTGAAAAAATCGTCGTTGTCGCGGATCCATTTGTCCACCTCGGCGGTCGCCGCGTCGTCGTCCACCATCAACTGCTGCAGCTCGCGCTCCGCCGGGTCGTTCACATCCGACACGGACATGGAAATGCCGGTATGCTGCTGGACCAGATTGCTGACGGCCAGCGGCTGGTTCGTGGCCAGCACCGCGCCGACCAGGCCGATGAGGAGATCATTCACGCGGGTAAAATATCATCGGCAAAAAAGAAAAGACAGAATTTATGGAATTGAACGAAGATGCGAGGTTACATTCTTATGACAGGACTAAAATCCAAACGAATAGCCTTAAACGCCGCAATTGAATAAATGCTCGCAAAAAGAATTGTCAGCACAATGCCCCACCCAATTTGTTTTGCAGAGATGTCCACCCATCCGCCTTCAGAATCGGCTGAAATGAGCGTAGCTACAATGCACCAAACCACCGGAACGACCAATGGCCATAGGCCAGATGAATTTACGGATTGAACCAGACGGATCGTAAGACGCATTGAAAAATCTAAATCATTGTCGTTCATAAAAAAGACCAAAGGCTGAAAATGAATAACGCTGCTGTGGACAATGAAATACCCTGCGACAATAAAAAACGTCTGAAGAAAACATAGGATTGTGACGATTTTGGGCGGACAATTCATATTGCTTCAAACCTCCTTCACCACGCCCCAATACACATCGAGGTGTTTGCCGAGATACAGCTTCACGGCCTGGACCAGCACGCTGGCTTCAAGCTGCTGGCCGCGCGCGATGAGATCCTTGAGCGCCATGCCGGGCCGCGTGTGAAACGCACCCTGCGCGATGATCGGGCCTTCGTCCAGCCGCATGGAAACAAAATGCGCCGTGACGCCGACAATCTTCACGCCGCCTTCATACGCCTGCCGGTAAGCCTGCGGACCTGGAAAACTCGGCAGCAGCGACGGATGGATGTTGATGATCTTGTTCTTGTAACGCCACACGAAGTTCGGCGACAAAATTTTCATGAAGCGCGCCAGCACGATGAAATCAATCTCGTGCTCCTCGATCAGTTGCAGCGCGCGGTTTTCAGCCTGCGCGCGGTCATGCCAGTTGATGTGCGCGAACGGCAGCTTGAATTTTTTGGCGCGCGGCGCAAAGTCGTCGTAATTGCCGAGGACGAGCGCGGGCTCGGCCTTCAATTTCGCTGCCATGAGCGCGTCGAAGCAGTGCGTCTCCTTGGTGACCATGATGGCGAACCGCTGGCGGCGCTTCGGATCAGTCAGGCGCAATTTGATTTCCATGCCAAGCGCCTTGGCGAGCGTATCGAGTCCGGCACGGAGAACGTCCGGCTTCAGTTCGCTGCTTTTCCACGAGGCTTGGAGCGTCATGCTGAACTGGCCGCGCGTGACCTGTTCCTCCAGCGCCTCGATGTTGGCGTGCTGCTCGAACAGGAAATTCGTGACGCGGGCGATGACGCCGGTCTTGTCGCGGCCGATGACGGTGATGGTGGCAAATTGCTTCATTGGCAAACACGAATAGACACAAACGGGCGCAAATTCAAAGGAATTCAGAGCCGAGCCTGGGTTCGCCGGGTTCCGGCGGCGTGCGTTCGTGATTGAATTTGTTGTGATTTTCTGCAACTTTTCGCGGCTCCTGCTGTTGAATCAGGGGTAACGAATGGCTTTTAACTCGGTAAAAAATCTCGTCGCGACGGTCGCCGAAGCGTCGCCGGCCCAGTTTAACGACTGGCATAAGACGTGGCGCACGGCGGCGGACGGCGGCTCGGCCGAACCGTTGCTGACGTTTGTCGCGCGCGAACGCGGCGTGGCCGAGGACGTTTTCATGCAGCGGCTCGCGGCGGCGCTCGGCTGGCCGTATCTGGATTTGCCGAAACTTGCCATCGCCACGGAAGCGCGAAACAAACTTTCCACGAAAATCGCGTTTCAATATTCCGTCCTGCCCACCGCGCTAGAGAACGGCACGTTGCAGATCGTCGTGAGTGATCCGTTTGACGCAGCGATGATCAACGCGGTGAAGTTCGACGCGCACATGCCGGTGCAATTCGCGCTCGCAACGAAGGCGGAGATTGAGAAGGCGCTGAAAAAGTATTACGGCGTCGGCGCCGAAACGCTCGACGAAATGGGCGAGGAGTCCATGGAGCTGGAAATCGCCACCGACAAGGAAATCACCGAGGACGACCAGGAGGCCAGCGTCATCAAGTTCGTGAACCAGATCATCTGGGAGGCGTTCAAGGATCGCGCGACGGACATTCACTTTGAACCGGCGGAAGACGAGCTGCGCATCCGTTACCGCATTGACGGCATTCTGCACCAGACGCCGATGCCGCCGCAGTTGAAACGCTATCAGGCCGCGCTCATCTCGCGCATTAAGGTGATGAGCGGGATGAACATCGCCGAAAAACGCCTGCCGCAGGATGGCCGCATCAACGTCCGCATCAAGGGCGAGGAAATTGACATCCGCGTCTCCACCGTGCCGACAGTTTATGGCGAGAGCGTTTCACTGCGTCTGCTGACGCGCGGGAAAATTTTCCTGTCGCTCGACAAGCTCGGCTTCGCGCCCGCCGAGGAAAACGCCATCCGCGACATCATTCAGAAACCGCACGGGATTTTTCTAGTCACCGGTCCGACCGGCTCCGGAAAATCCACGTCGCTCTACGCATTTTTAAGCTCCATCAACTCGGTCACGAAACGTATCATCACGATTGAGGAACCGGTGGAATATGAGCTCAAGGGCATCAATCAAATCGCCGTGCGCTCGGACATCGGGCTGACGTTCGCGATGGGCCTGCGCCACATTTTGCGGCAAGACCCGAACGTGGTGATGGTCGGGGAAATCCGCGATTCGGAGACGGCGGAAATCGCCATCCGCGCATCGCTGACCGGCCATTTGGTTTTCTCCACGCTGCACACGAACGATGCGCCGAGCGCGTTCACGCGTTTGATTGACATGGGCATCGAGCCGTTCCTCGTGGCGTCGTCGGTCGAGGCCGTCATGGCGCAACGCCTCGTCCGCACCATCTGCAAGCATTGTAAGACCGAGCAGGTGGTGTCGCGCGATTATTTGCGGAAGATCGGCTTTCCGATGGCGGACATTGACACCGCGAAAGTCTGGCACGGTGCCGGTTGCGAAGAATGCCGCCAGCAGGGTTATCAGGGCCGCAAAGGCATCTATGAATTGCTTGTCGTCACCGAGGCCATCCGTCCGCTGGTCATGAGCCGCGCTTCCGCCGTGGCCATCGCCCAGCGCGCGATCGAGGCCGGAATGCGCACGCTCCGCGATGACGGCTGGATCAAGGTCAAAGGCGGGGAAACCACCATCGAGGAAGTTTTGCGCGTGACGCAGATGGAGGAACACCTCGAATCGCTGGCCGGCGGCGAACACACCCAATTCGTTCCGCGAAACTAAATTTTTCCATGGCCCGCTGGCATTCCTGCAACATTCTGCAAACCGCGCCCGACGCGAATCGCCTCTGGCAGTTCGACGCCAAGAGCGGCGCGTTGAGCCGCGAGTCGAGTGCCGCACCCGGCCAGCCGCTGCCTTCGGCGGTTTCCAAATCGTGGACTTCTTTGTGGCAACCCAGATTGAACGTCGCCTGGCTGCCGCCGGAAAATATTTTCCTGCGCGTGATCGAACTGCCCAAAAGCAGCTTCGGCGAAACGCTTTCGATGGTGGAGCTGCAACTGGAGAAGCTGTCGCCGGTGCCTGTCACGCAAATCGTCTGGACGCTGGAAATTTTACCGCAATCGCCGGCGGAAAATTTGCAGACCATCATCGTGGTGATCGTCGAGCGCAACGTGGTGGAGGATTTTCTCGGCAAACTGGAGACGCAGGGTTTTCTCGTCGACCGGCTGGAAGCGCCGATGCTAGACCAGTTGGCGGCGACGCCGGCGACCGGGGACGGCGCGTGGATTTATCCGGCGTTGTTGAACGGACAGAACGCCGCGCTGGTGGCGTGGTGGTTTGGCGGCGCGCTGCGGAACTTGAGCTACCTCGTGCTGCCGACCGACGGCGACCGCGCAAAAAATTTACAGGAGCAGCTCGCGCAACTGGCCTGGGCCGGCGAACTCGAAGGCTGGCTCACGACGCAGCCAAAATGGCATCTGGTGGCCGACGGCGGACTGGCCGGCGAATGGGAAGCTTTTTTGCGCACTGGCCTGGGCGAACCGGTGCAGGTGACCAAGCCGCTGCCGCTGCCGGAACTGGCGGCGCACACGGCGCGGCGCGCGGCGGCGGCGGATGGCAGCAACGCGGTGCTGATGCCCGCCGAATATTCGGCGCGTTACCGGGAACAGTTTTTTGACCGGCTGTGGCTGCACGGCTTGATCGCCACGGGAATTTTGTATGCGATCGGCGTGGCGGTGTATTTTTGCGCGACCACCGTGCTCGGCTACCAGACCGAAAAAGTCGAGCAGCAGGTCGCGGATCTCGGCGGCAGCTACACGAACGTGCTGCAGCTCAAGGCGCGTTACGCCGTGCTCAAGGAACGGCAGGAGTTGAAATACGCGGCGCTCGACTGCTGGAAGCTCGTCGCGGATCTGCTCCCGCCGGGCATCACCCTGCAACGGTTCAGCTTTGGCGACGGACACCGGCTTTCCCTCAACGGCACGGTGGCCGCCGATCAAATCGCCCTGATCACCGATTTCTACGACGCGCTGCGCAAGGCGAAGCTGAACGGCCAGCCGATGTTCAATGCCGAAGGCGGCGACCAGGTGACCTACCACACGAGCGGCAGCCAGGCGAACTGGAATTTCAGCCTGGAGCTGCGGCACACGGAGGCGGACGCGCCATGAAAAAATATTTTGCCCAACTGCGGCCGCTGGAACGCCGTGTCGCCATCGGCGTCGTGGTGGTGGTGTTTCTCGTGCTGAATTATGTGTTCATCTGGCCGCATTTTTCCGACTGGGGCAACTTGAGCCGCCGGCTGGACGCGGCCCAGAAAAAATTAAAACTTTACCAGACGGCCGTTGCGCAGACGGATGCCTGCCAGAAACAGGTGGACAGCCTGCAGAGCCAGGGCGAATTCGTCGCGCTGGAAAACCAGGGCGTGAACATGCTGCGCACGATCCAGACCCAGTCGGCACAGACGGGCGTCAGCATCGTTAACAACTCGCGCCAGATCACGCGCACCAACGACGCATTTTTCGTCGAGCAGGTGCAGAACATCAACGTCACCGCCGACGACGCGAAGCTGGTGGATTTTCTTTACAAGCTCGGCTCCGGCGCCTCGATGATCCGGGTGCGTGACCTGGAAATGCAGCCCGACGGCGCCAAACAGAAACTCGTCGCCAACATCCGGCTCGTCGCCAGCTACCAAAAAAACGACAAGGCCGTCACTTTGAAACCCGCAACCGTAAAGGCACCATGAAAACGACCACGCTCGCCCTGATTCTATTTTTGACCGGACTCGACCTCTGGGCACAAACGCCGCCGGTCCCACGGCAAATCACCGACCGCGTCCACACGACCACCACGACCAACACCAGTCCGGCGGCGGGTTCGGCGACACCCGCCTTGCCGGTGCCGGCGGCCATGCCGGTCGCGCCCGCAGTTCCGGCCGCAGCGACGGCTCAAGGTGCCGCCGGTTCCGCGGATGCTGCCAGCGGCGCCCCGGCGCAGGAGGAAATGATTCCGGCGGGCAACATCAATTTTCAGGGCGTGGATGTGAGCCAGGTGCTGGAAGTCTATTCAAAGCTGGTCGGACGCACGCTGCTGCGCGCGGGGCTGCCGTCCGCGCAGATTGTCTTGAAAACGGAAACGCCGCTGACCAAGACCGAGGCGATTGAAGCCTTGCAGGCGGTGCTCTCGCTCAACGGCATCTCGGTCATCAACGTCGGCGACAAATTCGTGAAGGTCCTGACGTCCGACCAGGCCGGCACGGCCGGTGCGGCGTTCAACGAAGATTCGGCCGGCCAGTTGCCCGAGCTGGGCGCCTATGTCACGCGCATCGTGCAGTTGAAATACACCAAGCCCAGCGAGATGATGCCGCTGATCACGCCGTTCGCGAAACTGCCGAATGCCGTCGTCGCGTTTGACAGCAACGGCATCCTCGTGCTGCGCGACAACGCGGAAAATGTGAAGCGCATGATGCAGATGATTGATCGCGTGGACGTGTCCGTGCCGGCGGAATACATCTCGGAAGTCATCCCGATCAAATATGCGCTGGCTTCCGACATCGAGGCCGCGCTCAACAGCCTTGGCGGCACCGGCGGCGGCAGCTCCGTCAGCATCGGTGGTTCCACCGGTTCCACCGGCGGCACGGGCAATGGTTTCAGATCTTCCACCGGCGGCACCGGCATGCAGGGCGGCATGAATGGTCAAGGCGGTTATCAAGGCGGCAATGGCATGAATGGCCAGCAGCGCAGCCAGATCGGCGGCATGGGCAGCACGGCCAACGGCGCGCCCAGCGGCGGTGCGTCGAGCTTTCAGCAGAGATTGCAGTCAATTATCTCGAAAGCAGCCGGCTCTGGACAGGATCAGATCCAGATTTTCGGCCAGACAAAGATCGTCGCCGATCAACGGAGCAATTCGCTTTTGATATTCGCGACGCGGGCAGACATGGAACGGATCAAGAACATCGTGGACAAGCTGGACGTGCTGCTGTCGCAGGTGCTCATCGAGTCGGTCATCATGGAGGTGTCGCTCGGCCATCAATGGAATCTCGGCGTTTCCGCCATCCAGCAGCCGAGCGCCATCAGCTCACCCAACTTCAAGGGCACGGGCGGTTACAACAACGGCCAGTCGTTCTTTAGTTTTGTGACCAACGGACTCATCGCCAACGGGACGAACAGCGCGCTGGCGAACGGATTGAGTTATTTCGGCCAGATTGGAAATTCCGACTACGACATCGCCGTTCAGGCGGCAGCTTCCGACAGTTCGATCACCATCATTCAAAAGCCGCGCATCCAGACTTTTCAGGCGCAGCCGGCCTCGTTCTTCGTCGGCAACACCGTGCCGTATGTGACCAGCACTTACAACGGCGGCACGGCGGGCATCGGCTCGTCCTACTCGCAGCTCTCGGTCGGCGTCTCGCTGAACGTCACGCCGTTCATCAATCCCGACGGGTTGGTGGTGATGCAAATCCAGGAGGAAATTGACGACATCTCGGGTTACACCACAATTGACGGCAATCCGGTGCCCAACACGGCCTCGAAAACGCTTTCGTCCAACGTGGCGGTGAAGGACCGGGACAGCATCATCCTCGGCGGTGCCATCTATTCGGAAAAGGATTTCAACAAGAGCGGCGTGCCGCTGTTGCAGGACATCCCGCTGCTGGGCGCGCTGTTCAGTTCCCGCTCCAGCAACAAAACCCGGAACGAACTGCTCGTGCTGATGCGGCCGACAGTTTTGAAAACGCCGGAGCTGGCTTCCTTGCAGGCCAAGAAGGAAGAAGCGCGCCTGCCGGGCATCCATCATGCGGAAGCCCAGGACACCAAGGAGGAACTCAAGCAGGTGAACGCCGAGAACCGGCTCCAGCAAATCCAGGACGAGAAGGATGCCAAGGCCGCCGCCAGAGCCAGCAAACACAGCGCAGCCGTTTCTACCAACCCGCCGCCAAGCCAGGTGCCGGATGCGAATGCGGTTCCGGCGGACGGAAGCCCGCAGAATTGATTCCGTTGCGGTTGTTGACTCAACCTGACGGGCGGCCGGAAAAGGTGTCGCCGCTGGGAATGAGATCCTCCAGCGTGCGGATCGGGTGCAGCGGCATTAGCAGTAATTTCGGCAGCACATAAATCGGTTCGCTCTTGGGATCCTTGAGCGAACCGGTGATGTGATATTCAAACAATTTGCTCACCGGCCACAGCACCGTGCTGACCAGCGGGCCGACCACCCAGGTGTCGCGCAGCAGCTGCGCGGTGACGTGCGCGTTCACGTTCTGATTCAGGTCAAGCGTCCCGACATATTGCAGCCGCGTCATCGTTGAGCGGATGTCCAGCGAGTCGGAATAAATCAGCCGGTTGGTGACTACGAAATTTGCCGACGCTTCCGTCGCGCGGCTGTTGCCGAGGCCCGGCGCAACCGTGTTCAGCACCGGCGACAAAATGCTGATGATCGGAATGTCCCAGAGCAGCCCGTCGCGGAGGCTGACGTTGCCGTGACCGCACAGCGTCCGCCAGTCTTCCGTGCTGGCGTTGGTCACGACGATCTGTCCGGCCAGCGTGCCTTCGAGATGATTGGTCGTCGAACCCAGCGCGAGCGCGAGCGCGTGCAGGTTCACATTCGTCATGTTCACTCCGTAATGGTAATCCGCGCCCTCATGCGGCACGCGAAAATCAAAATACGCATAGCCGTCCGCCGTGCCGCCGTAGAACGCCGTCACCACGTTCGTCAACAACAGCGTCTGCCCGCGCCAGACAATGGTGCCGGTGATGTTGGTCGTCTTGAGCCTGAGCCATTCAAAGGGCGCGCCCTTGATCACGTCGAAACGCATGTCCACATCCGCCATTTCGCGCCCGCCGTTCATGTTGCGCAGCGGAATCTGCCCGTTCACGCGCGCGGTCGGCGGCGTTACGAAATGATACGGCTCCACCAGCCGGGAAGTTTTCGGCCCGATGGCATGCACCACCAGTTCCGGCACGGCGGTGGCCAGGCCGTTGGTGAACAAAATCAGCCGCCGGTTGAAATCCAGCGTGACCGAGTCCGCCGTGGCGGTCTGCGCGCCGGTGTGCATCAGCGGCTGCAATATGGTCAGCACATGGTTGGTATAATTCACCGCCGCCGTTACGTCGCCATAACGCTCTTCCCGCACCGTGAAATTTGTCAACGCCAGATGCCCGTCCACCACGATGCTGTCGAAGTCATACAAACGCCCGGTCACGTCCACATCCAGCGCCAGCGGCTTGGACAATTTCACGAGTTCAAAACCGCGCGCCGCATTGCTGTCCGTCAAAAATGGCCGCGCCACCTCCGGGTCAACCATGCCGCGGATGTGCCAGCGATAATTCTTCGTCAAGTCATCCTCGAAGCCGCCGATGTCCAGCCGCGTTTTCGCCTGCGCGACCGCGAGATCGGGCAGTTGCCAGACCATGTCCAGATAGGAAAAATGCGTGTTTGCCGAATCAACCTGCGCGCCCATCACCGTGGCGTTGGTGAACGCCACTTCGCCGTTCAGCCGCACGGTCGGCCGCACTTCGCCGTTCCAATCCGGCTGCGTGTTCGTCCACGCCGGCAGTTTCAACGAGCCGGCGATTTGCAGCACCGGCGGCTGCGACCAGAAAAAATCCGCGAGCCGGTCCACGGTTTTTTCCGTCAGCAACGCATAGACCGCATGCAGGTCGAAGTCCGAGGCGTTGGTGAATGCCAGTTCGCGCGTGGCGACGTTTAATTTCAAGCTGGCCGCCAGCGTTCCACCACCGAGCGTGGCGGACAAATTAGTGACCGCCAGTTCCGGCGCGTGCCAGAAGCCATCGCATTCCACTGCGTCCGCGTTCAATTTATCCGACTGCAACTGTTCGCCGCGCACCGTCCATTCCAGTTGATACGGCTGCAAGTTGGTCCAAAAACTCCACGAAGAGTCAAAATTGGTTGGGGCATCGGCGGGCGCAGTCAGATTCGCCGCGAACTGGAGATCGCGCGCCTGAAACCACGGCGTCTGCGCGCCGCTGGCTTCGACGATCAGCCGGATGACAAACGAATGGATGTCCCGCGCGTCACCATGCATGGTCAGCGTCAGTTGCGGCGTGCCGTCGAAGTGAATCCGGTCGAGCGTGTCGGAAATTTTTTGCAGTTGTGCCTGCACGTCCGGAAAGCTGGCCGGTTTGGTGCCGTGAAAAATCGCCCAGTCGCGGATTTCCGGTGCATGGGCGATTTCGCCGGACAGCTTGAGCTTGGCTCCCGCCAGATCCGCCTGGAATTTGTCGAGCGACCAGGTATCGTTGGTCTGAAAGCGCAGGACGGTCTGGATGTTGTCGAGCCGCAGGGTATTCGTCGGCGAGACCGGCCAGAGAAATTTCCCCTGGCGCAGAACGAGTCCGTCCACCTGCAATTGCCGCCGGAGCAGCGCGCGGAAATCCAGTTGCAACTGAACCTCGGCAAGCGTGAGCACGGGATTGGCGACGGTTTGATCGCCGCCGATGCGGACGTTTTCCGCCACGAGGCCGCGCTCGAACCGCAGCCGCAGCCGGGAAAATTCCAGGTTGACGCCGCGCTCGTGCAGCGTGGCGACGAGCCGCGTCTTCAGAAAATCCGGCAGGCCGATACGGTTGAACCACACGACGGCGCAGATCGCGGCGAGCACCAGCAGCCACACGCTGATGCGGCACCAGCGGAAGCACACGCGGCAGTTGCGCCAGAAACCGGGTCGCATATCACGGGTTGTTTGCCGGAATGGTGAGATAACTCAAGACGAACTGGTAAAGCACCGGCGGAAAGACATACGCCCAGCGCTCGCCGTCGAGCGTGACGGCGGCCAGCGCGGTGTGCGCGGACGCCAGCTCCGTGCCGAAGGCCGTGGACATTTTTTCGCCGGACTTGAGTTGGACGGTGATTTCCAGGTTGTCCGGGGCCAGCCCGATTTTTTCCAGTTCGGTCACGTTGCGCGCGATCCAGTCGAGCGCGGTCAGAGCGCCCAGCCGGTGCGCGGTTTCCTCCAGGGCGGGCGGATTGATGATGCCCTGCGAGCCGGCGGCGAGCGACCACTTGTTCACGCCGTTGCGAACCAGCACGCGGGTCTGGCCGTTCTGACGCAGCGTGATCTGCGCGACGTTGGTCTCGCTGAAATTCCAGATGCGCCGGTCGCGGAATCCCCAGCTCGCTTCAAACAGGCTGCTGTCGCCAAAAAGGAGTTTGGCATCCTCCGGAGCAATGGCGTAAATAAAATCCTCGTCGGCGCGATGCGCAAAAACGCCGTTGGTCTGCACGGCGAAGGCGAACTGCGCGATGACGGCATTGCTGTCGCCGGCCGTGGAACGCAAAATGATTTGGCGCGTCGGCGCTGTTAATCCATAAGCGGCCAGGTCGGGCGCGGTCACGACGTCCTTGACGAATTCCGCGACGCGCAGGCCGGCCAGCAGCTTGACAAACTGCTGCACATTGTCGGTGTCCGCCGGAAATTTTTCACCAACAATCTTCCAGCCGTTCGTGCCTTGCTGCTGCAGGGTGAAACCATGCGAACCTTGCACTGCGATTTCGGCGACGGGCGCGGTCAGTTCCAGCAGATGCGGATCGCGGAAGTCGTTCACCGTGCCTCGCCACAACGACAGCGGCTCCTTGGCCGTCGTGAAAACGGCATCCCAGCCTTCGCGTTTCGCGTAAATCAGCGCCGCATCATTCGTCGCGCTTTTGCCGGCGTGAAGGGCGGAAATAAAATTGGTTCCGTGATTGAGCCACACGTCCAGTTCGGCGGGCTGCAAACCGAACGCGGTCGGATCCGTGGCGGTGTCCGTCACAAATTGCGCGACCTGCGCCGTCTGCAACTGTTGCAGCGCGTCGGTGATCCGGTCGCTGTCGGCACGCGCCTGCAACGGCCGGATCATGCGCCAGAGATGGTTTGTCGTGTCCTGCCGCAGTTCGATGACCTTCGTGCCGTTGGTCAGCACGATGGCGTTGCAAGCATTCGCCTCCGCCGCCACCAGCGCGGTGCTGCGCCAGTCGCTGGCTGTGTGCGGCAATAATTTGAGCCAGTCGGCGTCGGCCACAAACGCGCTGTCCGTGCCTACGACACGCAAAAAGACCTGGTCACCAGGCGCAGTCCGGTTGCCGATCTGTAGTTGCCAGCGCTGGTCACCCGCCGTGATGGTGAGGGAAATTTGCGGCGGATCAAAACCGAAGTCCGCGTCGGCATTCCGATGCTCGCGGAGTTCGCCGGGACCGATGCGCGTGGCGGGTGCGAGCTTTTGCAGCGCGGTGAGCAGGGCTTCGATGGCGGCCGGTTGCGCCGGATAAGCCACGGGCCGGGCCAGCACCCAGGAATTATTGGTGCGGACGGCGGTAATTTCCAGCGCGCCAGCAGGGATCACCTGAAGGCCCGTTACTGCCGACGGTCGCAATTCCGGCAGGACCCCTTGCATTGAAACGGCGGGCGGGTGCATGAACCGGTCCAGAAAATAAATGGACGCGAACAACATTGCCGCGACGGCCAGCCAATTCCATGTGTTTTTCGAGTTCATTATTTTCGGCGCACGAGCCAGACCAGCCAGCCGAACACCAGCACGCCGCCAGGCAGCGCGCCGAGCAGCAGCCAGCGGACCTGTTTCAACTGGTCGCGCGTGATCGTGAGGCGGTATTCCTTGACCGGCCGCGGACCGATGCCTTCGAGCAGCACGGTGCGGTCGAGGAGCCAGTTCGCCGCGTAACCCACAAAATCCCGGTTTGCGCCGGATTCAATCTGCCGGTTGCCCAGGAAAAAAGAATCGCCCACGACGAGGATGCGAGTGGTGCCGCGC